>UMEM01012185.1_pt1 | contig 39502 bp, 25 predicted proteins | sample 1964761 | NCBI WGS metagenome assembly UMEM01 (sample SAMEA4836021, study PRJEB28245) | human gut metagenome | biome: gut microbiome; material: fecal sample | place: Denmark | collected 2008 | reverse complement strand
ATGTCGGCTGGGGCGGCATTCCGCAGGCGTTCGACGAGAAGAATGCGGACTGGGCAAAGGAGTATGCGGAACTGAAATCTCTGCTCCCGGCAGATGAGTACAGCGAAGCGCGGGCATCCACGCTGAATGCTTTCTACACTTCGCCTACGGTTATCAAGGCAATGTATGAAGCCCTTTCCAACATGGGTCTGAGCAAAGGCAATGTACTGGAACCGTCCTGCGGTGTCGGTAACTTCATGGGTCTTGTGCCTGAAAGCATGGAGAACATTAAGATGTATGGTGTGGAGCTGGACAACGTATCAGGACGCATTGCACAGCAGCTTTATCAGAAGAACAAAATTGCAGTGCAGGGCTTTGAAACAATGCAGTTCCCGGACAGTTTCTTTGATTGTGTGGTGGGTAATGTGCCGTTCGGCAATTACAAAGTGCCGGATAAGCGGTATGACCGCCACAACTTCCTCATCCATGATTACTTTATTGCAAAAAGTCTTGACCTTGTTCGTCCGGGCGGCGTGGTGGCGGTAGTCACTTCCAGCGGTACGATGGATAAAAAGGATTCCTCTGTCCGAGAGTATATTGCCAACCGTGCCGATCTGGTCGGTGCAATTCGCCTGCCAAACAATGCGTTCCAGCGCAATGCGAACACAAGTGTTGTAGCTGACATTTTGTTCCTGCAAAAGCGTGACCGGGCGGCAGTGGAGCGGGCAGAGTGGGTAGACCTTGGCACAACGCCGGAGGGATACCCCATCAACCAGTATTTTGCGCAGCATCCTGAAATGGTGCTGGGTGAGATCACGACTGAAAGTACACAGTACGGCAAACAGGAAACCACGGTCAAGCCCATCGAGGGCGCAGACCTTGCACAACAGTTGAAAGCAGCCGTTGAGAACATCCATGCGGAAATCACTGAGCCGGAAATCACGGACGATGAACTTGACCAGAACGCAGAACCACTTCCGGCAGACCCAAACGTGAAGAATTTCAGTTACACCAATGTGGACGGACAGGTCTATTACCGTGAAAACTCCTATATGAACAAGGTTGACCTGCCTGCGGTCACGGCAGAGCGTGTGCTGGGGATGATTGCCCTGCGGGAAACCACACAGAAATTGCTGGACTGCCAGTTGCACGATGGTACGGATGCCGAAGTGGAACTGCTGCAAGGAAAGCTGAAAGACCAGTATAAGCGGTTCACAGCGCAGTATGGTCTGATCAACAGCACCGCCAACAAACGGGCATTCCGGCAGGATAGCAGCTATTGTCTGCTGGCATCTCTTGAGATTCTGGACGAGGATAAAAACCTCAAGCGGCTGGCAGATATTTTCACGAAACGCACTATTCGCAAGCCGGAACCCGTCACCTCTGTGGATACTCCGAGTGAAGCCCTGGCACTCTCCATTGGAGAAAAAGCAAAGGTCGATGTGCCGTTTATGGCAGAACTTTGCGGAAAGACAGAGCAGGAAGTGACCGAAGAACTGGCAGGTGTTATCTTCCGAAATCCTGTCACACAGGCGTGGGTGACGGCGGACGAATATCTGTCCGGCAACGTCCGGGAAAAGCTGGCAACGGCAGAAACCTTTGCTGCAAACCACCCGGAGTATCAGGTCAATGTCGAGTATCTCAAGCGGGTACAGCCGAAAGATTTGAATGCTTCGGAGATTGAAGTGCGGCTTGGTGCAAACTGGATCAAGGCAGAGTACATTACGGACTTCATGGAGCGGATGTTCAAAACGCCGAGTTACTATATCGGAAGTTCCATCAAGGCAACCTATTCGGAAATCAGCGGCGCATGGAACATCAGCGGAAAGTCACTTGACCGGAGTAATCCCCGTGTGACGAACACCTATGGCACAATGCGGGTCAACGGCTATCGACTGCTGGAAGATGCGCTGAATCTCCGGGATACCAAAATTTACGATACCATCTATGAGGATGGAAAAGAAAGGAGAGTGCTGAACAAAAAAGAAACCATGCTGGCGCAGCAGGCACAGGAAGCGATTCGGGATGCGTTCAAGCAGTGGATTTTCAAGGATTTAGACCGCAGAGAGGAACTTTGCAAGGTCTACAATGAGCGGCTCAATGCGATTCGTCCCCGTGAATACGATGGCAGTCACATCAAGTTCGTGGGCATGACCCCGGAAATCAGCCTGATGCCGCACCAGAAAAATGCAGTGGCGCATATCCTGTATGGCAATAATACGCTGCTGGCGCATTGTGTGGGTGCTGGCAAGACCTTCCAGATGATCGCTGCCGGCATGGAAAGCCGCCGTCTGGGTCTGGCGCAGAAGAATCTTTATGTTGTGCCGAACCATCTGACGGAACAGTGGGGTGCAGACTTCCTGCGGCTGTATCCGAATGCCAATGTGCTGGTGGCAACGAAAAAGGATTTCGAGCCATCCAACCGAAAGAAGTTCTGTTCCCGGATTGCTACGGGCGATTATGATGCTATCATTATCGGGCATTCGCAGTTTGAGCGGATTCCGCTTTCCCCGGAACGGCAGAAATCCATGATCGAGCGGCAGATTCAGGACATCACCTTTGCGATTGCAGAAGCGAAGGCAGAGGACGATGGCAAGAGTTTCACGGTCAAGCAGATGGAGAAAACGAAGAAAACCTTGCAGGCAAAACTCCAGAAGCTGAACGACCAGAGCCGCAAGGATGATGTAGTCACATTTGAGCAGCTTGGTGTTGACCGCCTGTTTGTAGACGAGAGCCATTTCTATAAAAATATGTTCCTCTACACAAAAATGCGGAATATCGCTGGTATTGCTCAGACCGATGCGCAGAAATCCTCGGATATGTTTGCAAAATGCCAGTATCTCGATGAGATCACGGGCGGCAAGGGTGTGACCTTTGCAACAGGTACGCCTGTATCGAACAGCATGGTAGAGCTGTATACCATTATGCGCTACTTGCAGTATGACACCTTGCAGAAACTTCATCTTGGACATTTCGATAGCTGGGCGGCTTCGTTTGGCGAAACCGTAACGGCAATCGAATTGTCCCCAGAGGGAACGGGCTACCGTGCAAAGACGCGGTTCGCCCGGTTTTTCAATCTCCCTGAATTGATTTCACTGTTCAAGGAGTCCGCAGACGTACAGACGGCAGATATGCTGAATCTGCCTGTGCCAGAAGCAGAGTACATCAATGAGGTGCTGAAACCCAGTGAAACACAGCAGGAAATGGTGAGCAGCTTTGCCGACCGTGCAGAGCGTGTGCGGAACGGAAATGTCGATCCGAGAACCGATAATATGCTCAAAATCACGAACGACGGCAGAAAGCTGGCCTTGGATCAGCGGCTTATCAATGACCTGCTGCCGGATGAGCCGGAAAGTAAGGTCAACCTCTGCGTGGAGAATGCCTATCAGGTATGGGAAGAAACCACGCCCGACAAATCCACCCAGTTGATTTTCTGCGACTTATCGACCCCGAAAGCAGACGGAACATTCAATGTGTACGATGATGTCCGGGAAAAACTGGTGGCAAAGGGAATCCCCCGTGAGGAGATTGCTTTTATCCATGAGGCAAATACCGAAACCAAAAAAGCAGAACTGTTTGCAAAGGTGCGCTCCGGTCAGGTGCGTATCCTGCTTGGTTCGACCCCGAAACTTGGTGCTGGTACAAACATTCAGGACAGACTGATCGCCCTGCATCATCTGGACTGCCCGTGGAAGCCCTCTGATCTGGAACAGCAGGAAGGACGCATTCTTCGTCAGGGAAACCGCAATCAGAAAGTGAAGATTTTCCGTTACGTCACAGAGAATACGTTCGATTCATATATGTGGCAAATTCTGGAAAATAAACAGAAGTTCATCTCGCAGATTATGACCTCGAAATCTCCTGTTCGTGCCTGCGATGATGTGGACGATACCGCGCTGACCTATGCAGAAATCAAAGCATTGGCAACAGGAAATCCCTACATCAAGGAAAAGATGGATTTGGATATTCAGGTCAGCAAGCTGAAGCTGATGCGGGCCAACCACACCAGCCAGATTTACAGCCTGGAATCGGATATTGCACGGCGGTATCCGGCAGAAATCACGGCAGCGAAAGAGCGCATAGCAGGTCTGAAAGCTGACCTTGCAGTGGCAAAGCCGTTGCTGGAACAGGACAAGGAGAAGTTCTCCATCACGGTGGAGGACAGGGTTTATACCGACCGCAAGGAAGCAGGCTCGGCAATTCTTGCAGCCTGTGCCGCAATGAAGATCGCTAAGACAGAGGGGCAAATCGCAGATTTGGGAGGGTTTGCAATCAGTTCCCGGTTTGATGCGTTCGCCCAGACATTCAAGCTGACCATCAAGCGGCAGAGCAGTTATACGATTGAACTTGGCAGTGATCCGGCTGGCAATATCCAGCGTATTCTCAATGCGCTGGCATCTATCGAAAAGACACTGCCGCAGGTGGAGCGCAGATTGGAAACCTTACAGCAGCAGTTGGCAGAAGCAAAGGAAGAAGTGCAGCGTCCGTTCCCGCAGGAGGCGGAATTAAACGAAAAATCTGCACGGCTTGCAGAATTGAATGCCCTGCTGGATATGGACGAAAAGGGGGATGATGCGGCTCTTGGCATGGATGAGGAAGTAACGGATAGCGAACTTCCTGCGCCGAAACGTGAGATTGAGCGGAGTGCAGACAGCGTAAAACGTCCGTCGATCCTTGCACAGCTTCACGAAAAGCAGGCAGAACGCATGGCAGAGCCGAAACCGCAGAAAAAGAAAAGTCACGATATGGAACTATAACTGAGAATGCCCCGTCAGATCTCCGAAAGGGAATCTGATGGGGCAGATTTTGTAAAGGAGGGCATGAATGGCAGATAAGCGGGCAGACCAGCTCAAAGAAATCACGGAACGGTTGGAACAGGGCGTAAAGGACATTTTTACTTCGGAAATGTATACGAAGTACCTGCTTACAATGTCGAAATTCCACAATTACAGCTTCAATAATACGCTGCTGATCGCAATGCAGCGTCCAGATGCTACGTTGGTGGCTGGGTACAATGCCTGGAAAAATAAGTTTAACCGCTATGTGAAAAAGGGTGAAAAGGGCATCCAGATCATCGCGCCTGCCCCGGTAAAGGAACGGGAAGAGAGGGAGAAAATCGACAAGGACACTGGGCTTACGGTGCTGAATGAGAGCGGGGAGCCGGAAATCGAAGTGGTGGAGAGGGTGATTCCCCGGTTCCGGGTAACAACGGTTTTCGATTATGCCCAGACAGACGGAGAACCGCTGCCTACGCTGGAAGTGAATGAACTGACTGCCCGTGTCAAGGATTATACCCTGCTGAAAGAGGCAATCGAACAGGTATCTCCTGTGCCAATTCGTTTTGGAGAGATCGAGGGCAACGCAAAAGGTTATTACAGCCACATGGACAAAGAAATCTGTGTTCGTGCCGATATGGGTGAGAGCCAGACCATCAAGACGATGATCCATGAGGTTGCTCATGCCATGCTGCATGACAGCGACCAGATGAAACAGCGCGGCGAGGAAAAAGATCAGCTTACCAAAGAAACAGAAGCGGAAAGCATTGCATTTACGGTTTGCTCGGCACTTGGCATTGATACTTCGGACTACTCGTTCCCGTATGTAGCAAGCTGGGCAAGCGGCAAGGAACTGAAAGAATTGAAAGATTCGATGGATACGATTCGATTGACCGCTGCTGATTTTCTTGAAAAACTGGAAACGGCGGTGGCAGAAAGGAGTGTGGAGCGCATGACGGCGATGGAATATGCTGAAAAGCTGATTGCGGACAAGGAACGGGACAAAACCGTTTTTGACAACAGCCAGCGAAATCTCATTGTAAACTTTGCTTACAAGCTGGATGACCGGGCGGCAACGGAAGAACTTGCCAACAATCTGGCGGCTGCGGTTGCGGCTGAAAACACGGAAGAAATCAATCGCCTGATGTGGGAAGCAGAGGAGAAGATCGAAAGTCTGCCGGATGGCATGATCGGTCTTTCGGAAATGCACGAATATGGGTATCTGAAAGATGATGTTCTGCCGTTGACAAAGGAAGGCGCACGGGAGTGGCATCGGCTGGGTGAACGGATTTATCCGCTGTTTCAGGATGGCACGGCAGGAGACTTCGCCAGTCAGGAAGAGATCGAACAGCATGATGGCATCTTCGGAATCAAGGCAGACGCATGGAGTGCAGTTTTGCTGGAAAAGAACGAAGAGTATCTGGAAGATGAGTATGCCCGCCCGGACGCTGCACTGACGGTGATAAGCCGGGAACAGGCTCTGCGCCTGTTTGATGAGGGCAAGCAGATTTATCTTATCCGCGTTAGTCCATGGCCGGTTCTTGTCACAGGGCGTGAAGAAATCGAGCGGGGAAGTGACTATTTCCAGATTGCCCAGGAAGATTTGGAAAAGGACAAGCAGAAAGCAATGGAAAACAGCGAAAAAACACCCGTTGAAAAGCTGGCGGCAGACCTTGATAATTTCGCCTTTGACTTCGATTTCTACCACTATAAAGATAGCGCGGAGGATCGGGAACAGGCAGTTGAAGCACTGAAAGAACAGATTCAGGCTGGGGATGTTCAGCCGATCCGGGAATGGCTGCAAGCCGCAGTGGAGGAATCAGAGGGAGAGTCCGCAGAAAAGGCGGCGGAGCTGATAACCCGGCTGGATGTGTTGGTTAAGGAGCAGAAGCTGCTTTCCGGCAGTGAAAAGCAGTTTGGCATCTACCAGATCACTGCCCGTGACCCGGAACACGACTATCGCTTTATGAATCTGGACTTTGTAAAACGGCATGGGATGGAAGCGAACCGTGCAGACTATGAGCTGGTCTATACCGAGCCTCTTACGGAAAAAGATACACTTGAAGCCATTTACGAACGCTTCAATATCCAGCGTCCAACGGATTTTACCGGGCATTCGCTTTCCGTCAGTGATGTTGTGGTGCTGAACGATGGCAAGTCGATCAAAGCCTGCTATGTGGACAGCATCGGCTTTGCAGAGTTGCCGGATTTTTTCAAGGAAAGAAAGATGGATTTGAAGAAAGAAACGATTCTGGATGAACAGTTGCAGGAAATTGAAATCTTTGATAAGCCCGGTCTTTTCAGCAACAGCAGACTGCGGGATGAGGATGTGCCGGATGGATTGTACCGCTATGACCTGCGCGGGTCGGACTATGATCCGGGGCAGCCGATTCTGGTGGAGAAAACAGTGATCGTAAACCATGCGGCATCTGTTCTGATGGCAGAAGAACTTGACCTTGGCGCAGACGGTCGGCTGGAACTGGGCGCGGAAGGTCTGAACTTCACGGGTGGATTGCTGACTGTACGGGAGTTTATGGAAGAACAAGAGCATAAAAAGGATGGCTTAATACACGGTGACTCCGACCAGATTGCAGTTGAGGGTCATGTTGGTACATGGTATGCGATTGATGAAACGGAGGTCGGCGGCGAGAAGTTCTTCCTGCTGGAGCATGAGGAATACGGGGATGAAGCTGCCTGCGTTGCGGTCAATGAGCAGGGAAAACTGGTGGCAGAAGATTTGTGGAACGGCTTTGATGAGGACTTTCAGGATGCCGTAAAGGAGTATTTTGCAGAAAAGAATCCGACTTCACAAAAAGAAGAACAGGCTGTGCCTGTGGCAGAGGAAAGCCGCACGGATAATTCGGATGTTCCGGTTTATTACGAATCTTTTGCCTATGCAGCAGAGAATGGCGAGGTGGATTTGTACCGCATTTCCAGACAGCTCAATGAAGATTGCAGAAATGCCATTGAAGAAGCGATTGCAGACAATTTCGATGGAATGCACCTTGCAGACGATGCTACGAAGTCCGTCGTTGAACAGTTTGGCATGGAGCGCATGGGCTATATTCTGGCGTACACGCTGAATTATAACAATCATGACGGACGCTATTCACACAGTAATAAGGAATGGGCAGACACCACCTGCAAGGGAGAACGGGGCAGCAATATCCGCACCGACTGGATCGTGCGCAGTCACCCGGCTGTGCTGAACGGGTTTGTGGATATGTACCGTAAAGAACTTGCGGCTGAACAGCAGCGGGAGCCAGAAAAACCGTTTGTTCAGCAGTTCTATGTTGTGACAGATTTGCAGACCAATCCGATGAAAATTGAGAAGTTCGGGAATCTCGATGATGCAATGTCCTGCTATCAGCAGGTTCCGAATTTTCATCTGAAAGCCCTTGGCGTAGAGAAAACGCCTGATCCACTTCCGGGCAGTCTGGACATTGTGCAGTGTAAGAACGGTATTGACATGATCGTAGAGGACTACAAGAAAGTTCCGGGCTGGGATAATCCATACATCCAGAACCATGTGGTCGCACTGGTGGCAGAAGCGTTGAAAGTGCAGGATGTGGCGGTAGCCTATGAAATCAACGATGGCTATTTTTACATCCAGACCAGCGAGGATGGCTACGACTATACCTTATATAATAAGGACTTCACGGTAATGGACGGCGGTATCATCGAAGTGGATGGATATAGACCCGTGCAGGAAATGATGGAAGAAGTTCTGGCAGAACACGGTCACAGCGTTTCTGAGTGTGGTGTGATTAGCGCTGAATATCTTCAGGAACAGTCCTACCGTGCAGAAACACAGCGGGCAGAAGCGATGAAAGAAAAACTGGCGGCAGAGAAGCCTGCGCCAGAAGCAAGCATCAGCTTTTATGTGGCAGAGTGTGCAGAGTTCCCAGTGATGGGTGAGTTCCATGACAATCTGACCTTGGAGCAGGCATTGGAAGTCTACGATAAGATTCCGGCAGAGCGGATGAAGGGAATCAAGAGCATTGGCTTTTCCCTTGAGGATGGAAGCATCTATTCGGGAATGTTTGACCTGATGGTAGGTGGAGAAGTGCAGGCAGAAATCGTCAACCATATCCAGCATTACCGGGAAAGTCCGCTGGTGCAGAAAGCAATTTCGGATATGAAAACGCTTTTGGAAAAGCGGCAGGCAAGCAAGGAGTTAGAGGAACGCCCCAGCACCCGGCAGTCTGTTCGTGAAGCGTTGAAGAACCGCAAAAAGGCGCAGGAACAGCAGTCCAATCAGGAACAGGAAAAACCGAAGAAGGCAAAGAAGAAAGGAGAAATGGAACTGTGAGCAAGGTGAAGTTTAATGCAGATGAGATGATGGTTATGGCAATGTTTGAGCAGCCGACACGGACGGAAACCATGAGATATATCGAGGAAGTTGTTCCGTTTGTCGAGGACGATGTTGAAGTTTTTTCGCTGGTAGCATCGACCATGAAAAAGATGCGCTCTATTTCGGACATGGAATTTTCCAGACTTAACCTTAAACCGTATCTTCAGGATGTGGTGGCAAAATGAATATCAATCAGTATGCGGTCTATCAGCTGAAAGAAAGTGCAGAACTTGCTGCGTATCGGTCACGTTCATATCAGTATTTGACGGAACATCATTTTCAGGTGATCGTACAAAATTATCAGCAGGCGTATGGAAATAGAAGCATACTCTGCATCTGTAAAACGTACCATTACGTTATTTGTTCTTTTTATCTGCTCGCACTTTTTTCTTCTGCCCATAGATAGAAACTCCCTTCAAATTTATTTGCGAAGCAAATCCCGACAAGCCGTAGGCGGTCGGCTGCGACCACTTTAGTGGAAGCCAGATAGCCAAAATCAGAGATTTTGTGCGTACCGAGGGAATGGGGAAGCGGAATCCCCATCAAGATTGCCGGTAACGAAAAATCACGAAAGTGAATTTTGAGTTACTCCAGGCGAATCTTGCCCTACTTACGGTGAAGCCGTTGCCTTACGCATTTTTCGGGTTCTTCTATCTTTAGAATCGGGCAGAGCGTGTTTCGCAAGGTGTTTTTGAAAAAAGACAAAAAATTTTTTGAAATACCTTGCGAAATGGCCTTTCTCCAATTCTATAAGTGAAAGAGGCTGACACACCACCCCAAAAACAGAAAGGAATGAGTGAATGACCGAAACAACTGCACGAACCTATCACACCATGGAAAGCCTGCGCCAGATGGCACAGACCGATCTCCGTAATGTGAACCGCAAGGAACTGGTAGACATCAACGAAGTGGAAATTAGAAAAGACTTGTCGCAGCGGGAGCGGATGGTCGATTTCATTTCGCAGATCAAGAACCCTTATTGCTATCTCGACAAGGGCATGGTAGTGAAGATCAGCTTTGCGGGAGAGAACCGATTAGAGGACACACTGAAAAAATGCGCAAGGACACATCGGAAATAAAAAAAGAAGAAAGCAGAAGAAAATTTACACTTTAGCACATTAAAGCGTTGACATGAACCACGAAATATGAGATAATGGCTTTGGGTCAAAACAGAATATGCTGATAAAGCCGATAATTTCTTGGTTTATTGTCTGAACGACAAATAGATTAGGAGGTTATCGGCTTTTTATGTTTTTTCAGGGAAATGAAAAATACAACTGTGCCACATATCTTCGATTGTCGCGTTCGGATGGCGACCAGCAGGAGAGCAACAGCATTAAAAATCAAAGAGCGTTGCTGAACGATTACATGGGTAAGCACCCGGAATTGCACAAGTTCGATGAGTATGTGGACGATGGTTACAGCGGCACAAATTTTGAACGCCCGGATTTTAAGCGGATGATGCGAAACGAAAGAATCTGCTGATGGGCAGCAATCCTATTATTGCCCCGGACAGTGAAATGTTATGGAACGCGGCAATCGTGTGGAGAATCCTTAGACGGTATGAATACACTGGTGCGTTGGTTATGGGGAGAAGAAAGAAAATTGATGTGAATACTACCTCTGTTCGGACGCTCCCGGAGGATAAGTGGATCATCGCAGAAAACGCTCATGAGGCCATCGTGACAAAAGATGAATACTACCAGGCACAGAAAGCAATCCGTAACGTAACTCCAATTCAATATAAGGTGGATGATGATTTTGCGTTAAAAGGAAAAATCTGCTGCGGAAACTGTAATCGGCAGCTTCGCCACGAAAGGCAATATGGGGAAATGGTTTTCTATTGCGGCTATAAACGGTCAGCCGGAAAGTTCTCTAAATGCTACGGCGGCTATTACAGAGAATATTCGGTGAATGCAAAAGTGGCTCGTGCGATAAAAACAGTATTCTATGCGCTGGATGTGGTAAATCAGGGAATGCAGGAAAAGCAGTCTATCACGGTGCGCTGCGTGGACATTGAGGACTTGGAAAAGCAAGCAGAAGTCATTCGGGTAGAGCAAATCAAACTATATGAATTGTATGCGGACGGTGTGCTGCTGCGAGATGCGTACATAGAAAAGAAAAAGGCTCTTTCGGAAAAACTGGCTGTATTGCAGGATAGCATACGGACAGAAAAGGAAGAACAGGAGTGTGCCGATGAACTGGATGAAGAAATCCGCGCTCTGACAAAACAGGCCAGTGAGAAAACATACATCGGCGGGCTGACAAAAGAATGTGTGGATGCTTTTGTGAGCATGGTTTATCTGTATGACGACCAAACGATGAAAATAGAGTTCAACTGTGAGGATGTGATTCGGAGAGCGTTGGAAAAGTATGGCGCGTAATTGGATGGAAGAAGTGGCATAAGAAAAAGAATACCCGTCTGGGTGAGAGGATTCAGGAAATCTTCTCGACCAGGCGGGTGTTTCATTCCGCAGGAATGTGTCTATTAGAGGCTGAGGGTTTCTACCCATGCGGACAAGTCGGCTTTGCTGGAATAGGAATTGAATACCTTACCATGCAGCAGTTTTGCACCGGGGCAGCTCGGCGCAAGTTTTTCATTGGTCTTACCCATGTCGCTGCCGCCAGATGTGGCAAAGGGGATGATTGTTTTACCTTTCAAATCATAGCTTTCCAGAAACGTATTGATAATCGTCGGAGCAATATACCACCAGATAGGGAATCCGACAAAGATGGTGTCGTATTCGTCCATGTTATCACGCTTGGCAGCGATGGCAGGGCGAGAAGTAGGATCGCTCATTTCGATGGTGCTGCGGGATTTCTTATCCATCCAGTTCAGATCGGCTTTTGTGTAAGGGACTTTGGGACGGATTTCAAAAATGTCTGCACCGATGGCATTTGCTAAATCTTCGGCAACTTTTGCGGTAATGCCGCTGGCAGAAAAATAGGCAACAAGCTTTTTGCTCATAACAATGCACTCCCTCAATATTTGATTTGATAATAGTATAGCACGGTAAGGGAGGGGTATCAAGAAGTGAAATGAAAGCAAAATTGTTTGGAAAATATTGGTGTTTCAATAGCTGGATTTGGATGATCATAACTTTTATATTGTATCTTAACTTAAAATGAGTTATAATACAGAAAAAGAGTTGTGAATGGAGGCGATAGAGTGGAATACCTTAAGCGAGTTTTAGGAATTGAAGTGCTATATGAAAATAAAGCTTTAGAGCATTTGCCAAACTTCATCAGTACAAGGTATGATTCACAGAAAGTATCTCTGAGTGGTCAAAAAGCTGTTTTTTTGTATCCTAAAACCGAATTGGAGCAGGTGGAAACATTAAAAAAGCATCTGGAACGTGTGAAAAAGGTTGCGGATTGTCCGGTGATTTTAGTATTGGAACAGATCACTGCACGGCAGAAAGAGTATTTGCTTCGAGAGAAAATAGCATTTATTGTGGATGGAAAGCAAATTTATCTGCCCTTTATGGCAGCATATTTGCAGGAACGCTGTGATGCAGAAAAGAGTGACAGAGAAGAAATCTTGCCATCGGCGCAGATGCTGTTGCTTTACTATATTTATGAGGGAGCAAAGGAGCTGTCTACAAGTCAAGCTGCAAAAGATTTGGATTTGACACCAACGTCTATATGGATTAGTGTAAAGATAAATGATGAGGAGTATTTGAGGGATGATGAAAAATAAAATTAGAATACTGCATGTGGCTCAGGCCGCAGGTGGCGTGGACCGCTACATCCGAATGCTTCTCAAGTATTTAGACAAAGAGAAGTTTGAGAATATATTGGTTTGCTCACAAGATTTCCATGAAGAAGACTACAGAGATTTGGTGGATTCATTTGAACAGGTCGAGATGACCAGAGCCATTGGAAGTAGCGACTTAAAGGCGATTAAAGAGGTTAGAGCACTGATAAAAAAATATAACCCCGATATTGTATATGCTCATTCCAGCAAAGCCGGAGCAATTACTCGTGTTGCGGATATTGGTCTGAAGAATCACTGTATATACAACCCACATGGGTGGGCATTTAATATGCGATGCTCTGCAAAGAAAAAGGCAATGTACACGGCTATTGAAAAGATAGCTGCACCGTTCTGTGATAAAATCATCTGCATTTCAGATGCGGAGAAGCAGTCTGCATTGGATAAGAAGATTTGCAGAGAGGACAAACTACAAGTCATTTTTAACGGTGTGGATATCGAATCCTATGAAAATGGAGTGCGTGGTACTATTAAGAGGATAGATCTGAACATTCCAGAAGACGCATTTGTTGTTGGCATGGTAGGACGAATGAGCCCACAGAAAGCACCAGATGTTTTTGTTAAGATGGCAAAGCATGTGAAAGATGAAGTTCCAAATGCACACTTCATTATCGTCGGCAATGGAAATCAGGAAGACGAAATCAGAAAGTATGCGGAGGACAATGGCTTCTCGAACAGTCTGCATATTACAGGCTGGGTTGATAACCCGATGAGCTATGTTGAACTATTTGATGTGGCATGCCTATTGAGCCGTTGGGAAGGCTTCGGATTGGCACTGCCTGAATACATGATGGCCGGCAAACCAATTGTAGCAAGTAGAGTGGATGCCATTCCCAATATAATCCGGAATGGAGAAAATGGTCTGCTTGTTGAGGTAGATGATGATATTGGAGCAAGTAAGGCTGTGCTACGAATCCTTCGAGAAGATGGATTGAGAAAGAAGATAGTAGCACAAGGTCTGGAAGATGTGCATAACAGGTTCAATGCCCGAAGAGTTTCAGAGGAACATAGCAAATTATTCAACAAGGAAATGGATTAAAATAATGAAAATAGCGATATTGACATGGCTGCATAACGGGAATTATGGAACTCTCCTACAAGCCTATGCATTACAGAGGTTTTTAAGGAGAGAAGGATATGACGTTAGCAATATTAATTATAAACCTTCTACGATAGAAAAAGCGAAGAATCTAATCAAATATCATAATTCTTTTTCTTTGTTTAAGGAAAAGTTTGATGGATATTTGAGTAAAAAACAGGGACAACCAGAATTGTTATGCCAAAGGAATAAAGCCTTTGAACAGTTTCTGAGCAAAAACTTTAATCTAACCAAACAATATTCAAAACCAAATGAATTGACGGAATTATCAGGAAAATATGATGCTTATATATGCGGATCGGATCAAATTTGGTCACCAATGCTTCTGAATCCAGTTTACTATTTCAACTTTTTGTCTGAGAATGAACGCAGATATGCGTATGCCTGTAGTTTTGGTGTCAGTGAAATTCCTAGTAAAAAAATGAAAATTATTCGGGAGTATCTAGAAAAATTTGTTGAGATATCTGTCCGTGAAAAGACAGGTGTAAAAATCGTAAAAACATTGATAGGAAAAAATGTGTCCATGAATGTGGATCCAACGCTTCTGTTAGAACACGAGGAATGGAATGAGCTTGCTGTTAATCCTCACATAAATGGACGATATGTTTTTGCTTATTTTTTGTCAAACAAGGAATCTTATGAAGAAATCGCAAAGAAAGTTGCTCAGAAATATAATTGTGAACTCGTTTTGATTCCAACGCAAAAAGAACACTATAAATTTGACGGCACAATTATTCAGAATGCTGGTCCATGTGAATGGCTTGGATTGGTTAAAAATTCATGTGCAGTAGTTACTGATTCTTTTCATGGCAGCATTTTTTCACTTGTTTTCAAAAAGGATTTTTATGTAACGAAAAGATTCGATGATACGAGTGTTAAATCCCAAAATTCCAGAATTTACACTTTACTGGAAACATATGGGTGTGAAGATTGCATGGTGTCTGAAATTCAGGATGTTGATAAAAAGCATGATTTTAACTGGGAAGCCTTGCATAGGAGAATGAAAATAAATGCATCTGCGTCTAGAGAGTGGTTAAATACATGCTTAAAAGGTGTAAGTGATGAAGCGTAGTTTAGAAAATATAAGTGAAGAATCCTGCAATGGTTGTGGTGCTTGTTATCAGAAGTGTCCAAAACAATGTATCCGGATGGTCGAAAACGATCGAGGCTTTTTGATTCCTCAGATTGGCGACGGGTGTGTGGCATGTGGTTTGTGTGTTGCCGTATGTCCAGAAAAAAAGAATCCCTATTCTCAAAATGAAGTAATCGAAGTTTGGGCAGCGGCAGATATTAAAAAAGAGAATTTGAAAGAAAGTACATCAGGTGGTGTTTTAGCGCTACTAGCAGAACAAATCTTATCTCAAAATGGTGCTGTATTTGGTTGTGCATGGAATGAGGATTTCCATCTAAAACATATTAAGGTGACTCGGAAAGATGGTTTGCTCAGCATTCAAAAATCAAAATATATTCAATCGAACACAGCAGATACATTCAAAGAGGTACAAGATCTGTTGAAGAACAATGTACCCGTTTTATATAGTGGAACAGGATGCCAAATAGCAGGACTTAAATCTTATTTGGGAAAGGATTTCGAGTCTTTATATACTGTAGAAGTGGCATGCCACGGTGTTCCTGCCCCTGGACTATTTATAAAATATATTGATTGGCTCGAAAATAAATATAATACTAAAATCGCAAAATATACATTCAGAAATAAAGTGAAACACAAAAAAGGAGAGCATTATACTTTTGCATTCGAAGATATGACTGGAAGAAAGTTTTATAAGTATTCCAATGAAGATCCGTTTTATGCCGCTTTTTTGAAAGGAAAAACATTAAGAGATACTTGCTATCATTGCAAATATAAAGGTGCTGGTCACACAGGAGATATACTGCTGTGTGATTTTTGGGGAATTGAAAAAGCCCATCCTGATTTTGATGCAAAGTATGGTGCATCTGCCGTTTTGATATATAGTGATAAAGGTAAGCATTTATTCAATGATATTCCAGACACAGCAATTCGAAAGAAAAAATCTCAATATGAAACTGTTGTTGCGTGTAATTCCAGTATTATTAAAAGTACAGATGCTAACTGTAAGATGAAATATAGCTTGAATGAGAGTAATCTTGTTGAAAGGATGATTCCTCAAAAATCCATAAAGAACGTTGTTAAAAATCATATTCCGGAATGGCTGAAATATCGTATCATAAAAAAACTATAGAACAATGGGAGAAAATATGAAAAAAACAATTGTAATGGTTTATGATAAGGCAGTCATCAGCGGAGGTGCTGCAAAAATTGCTATTCAAAGCGCAGTTGAATTGGCAAAAAATCCAGATAATAAAGTGATTTATTTTGCCGCAAATGCAGAAGTTGATGAATGTCTGCAATCTAACGAAGCTATCAAGGTGGTTTGCATTGATACACCACACATTGCTAGTAATAAAAATAAAATTAAAGCAAGCCTGTATGGCATTTGGAATGGACAGGCAAAAACAGAATTTGCAAAATTGTTATCGGATTTAGATCCAAAGCATACGGTTATTCATATCCATGGGTGGAGCAAAGCGTTGTCAGTATCTGTTGTTGCGGTTGCTCAGAATATGCATTTTCCGGTTCTCATTACATTACATGACTACTTTGCGGTATGTCCAAATGGAGGCTTTTTTAATTATCAGAAGAAAGAGCTTTGTCATTTAGAGCCGATGAGTTGGAAATGTATATCCTGTAATTGTGACAAACGTTCCTATTTTCAAAAAATTTGGCGCTGTATGAGACAGTTAGTTCAAAATCGATATGTAAAAAACGCTAAGGACATTCATTTTGCATATATCTCTAATAGAATTTTAACTTTGTCACAGCCATATTTGAAGTCGACAAAATTTCATTACTTGAGAAATCCCATCGACTTATCAGATCAGATGGTAATGAACCATCATTGTAGCAATATTTATCTTTGTGCGGGAAGAGTATCAGAAGAAAAGGGTGTAGAGGATTTTTGTAAAGCTATTACAGAAGTACAGAAAAACGTTGACATTCGCGGACAAGTTGTGGGAGTGGGTCCGTTGGTTGATACATTAAAGCAGAAATATCCTAAAATAGAGTTTGTTGGCTGGGTTAATAGTACGCAGCTGACAAAATATTATCAGGCAGCCAGAAGTCTGGTATTCCCATCTATCTGTAATGAGGGATCGCCTTTGACCATCCCAGAAGCATTGTCAGCAGGGCTTCCGTGTGTTGTTACAGACTGTACATCCGCTACGGAAACTATTACGGATGGCATAAATGGTTTAATTTATGATGCAGGTGATGTTGAGGCTCTGAAACAAAAAATACAGATTTCATTGGAAGATACTGTTATAGATAGGTTCCAAAAAAATATAAGAGACTCTTTCAAATGTGCGGATTATAGTTATGCAGCATATATTGTTCAGGTTAATCGCTTGTATGATAGTATTCTTATGGAGGAGCAGGAAAGATGAAAAAGAAAATAAAAAAGTTTTTGCATAATTTCTATAAAGGAGCTTATGCAGTTGGCTACCGGCATGTTAATGATAAGGCTACACATTTTGATAATACTCAACCATTTGAGGTGTTGGAGCCAACATTACATCGTTGGTATGCGGACTCCTTTCCTTTTGTTGAAAAGGGTCGGGAATATATTTTTGTAGAAATAATGGATGATGCTAACGGTGAAAAAGGAACGATCGGTGTAATTGACCTTCAGGATAATAAAGGATTTGTAGAAATTATTAATGAACCATTCCATATGTCGTTTCCTAATACTTTTAAATTTAAAAACGATATTTATATGATGCCGGAAACCAGCGAAGCTAATCAGCTGCGACTTTATAAAGCAGTAGATTTCCCTTATAAATGGGAACTGCAGTCTGTTCTGTATGATGATATTGCGGTTGTGGATACCGTCTTTGTTAAGACAGAGGACAATATTATGTACGCTGTTGGACAGAAACTTCCGGAAAAAAAGAATGTGTTGTTCAAAATTGATACAAATACATGGAAGGCAGAACTTGCTGCACTTAAGGGAAACTATGTGGATAAGCGACCGGCTGGTAATTTTATTCAATATGATAATGGAATCTATCATGCTTTGCAGGAATGCGGCAGAGTATATGGTGAGTATTTACGTTTGTGCAAATTAGATTCCTTTGATGGCGAGACGTTGCAGGAAAAAGAAATTGGTACTTATTCTGTCTCTGACATGACCATAAATAGTAAAAGAAACTATCGACGTGTACATACACTCAATAAAATGGGTAGTCTTGAAGTAATTGATTTGCTGTATTATCAGTTCAATCCTACAATTTTGTTGGAGAAAGCGAAGCGTGCAATAAAGAAATAGGAGAGAGATAGAGGTTCATATATGAGTAAAGAAAAAGTTGGAATCATTACATATCATTTCGCCAGAAACTATGGAGCAGTTCTACAGTGCTATGCCCTCAGAAAATATTTGGAGAAAGTGGGGTACGATGCTACAGTACTGAATGCAATTTCCAGAGTTCAGGAGAAAAACAATTCTGTCTTTCATAAGAAAGATGGAATTAAGAATGTAATTGTGAATGTTGTATTGCTGCCATTTGTAAAGCAGAGGCTCAGGAAAGAAAAAGGGTTTGCAGATTTTGTAGAAAATTATATTCCGCATACAGAAAAAGTTGAAAATGTGGAGCAGCTAAAAGCATTGGTGGACCGGGAACAGTATCGGGCCATTATCACCGGCAGTGATCAGGTGTGGAATCCGCATATCTTTGATTTTGACGAGATGTTCTTTTTCCCATTTGAGACGAAGGCGATAAAGGTTGGCTATTCAGTAAGTATCGGAGAGTCATCTTTGGAGGATATTCGTGGATATTCTAAATATGCAAAGGATTTTCCGTATGTTGGTTTGAGAGAAAAGGGCGCGAAAGAAAAAGTAGAAGCAATTTGCGGGCACAGTGTTGTGGACACAGTTGATCCGGTCCTTTTACTGACAAGAGAAGATTGGGAAACATTTGTAGATAAAAGCAGTCCGCTTGCTAAGGAAAAATACCTGCTTTGCTATCTCATTGATAAGAAACCTATCAAGCAGAACATGGCAATTGCAGAGCAGATTGCAAAAGAGCGTGGACTGAAAATTAAGTATATTTGGATGCATTTGGAAAAAGAATCCTTCCGTGGCAATTTTATCAATGATGCAAGTCCGGTAGAATTTTTGAATTATATGTATCATGCTTCGGCTGTCATGACAGACGGATATCATGGTACGGTTTTCTCTACAATATTTAACAAGCCCATGTATTCCGTGATCAATAACAGGCAAAGCACTGATTCCAGAATTCGGGATTATCTGACCTTGATTGGCCTTGAGAGTAGAATTTTTTATGGTGATGCACCAGTTATTCCAAAAGAAGAGATTGATTACACAGAAGTAGACCCCAAAATTCGATCGGCTGCAGATGCATCAAAGGCATTTCTTCAAAGAGCAATCGATAATGAGAGGGTAGTGAAATGAAAAAAGTTATCTATATAGTGAAATCTGAGTTACATATTTATCCCCCTTGCATTGCACAAATTCGTATGTTGAAGAAGAACGGTGTGGATGTTGAAGTATGGTATGGCTCTTGCGCTAAGCAGCTGCTGGCAATTTTTGATGCAGAAAATATTCCTTATGTTGATCTTCACGAACAGCGTGGAAAACTGCCCGGAAAACTGGATAGACTCAATAACTGGTATCAGTTTGCTTCTGCAGTGAAAAAGAAAATGAAAACTGTAAAGGATGCTTCACAAACGCTGTTTTGGTTTGGAACCGCAGAGACTGCCATGCCGATGGTGGGCAAGCTGAAGGGATATAATTACGCGCTGACGTCCTTGGAGCTCTTGGATGACAATAAGACTAAGAACAGACTTTTTAGTATGCTCACAGGAGATGCAAAGTTCATTGTTTGTTGCGAGACAACGAGAGCTTTTATTATGAGAAACTGGTATGGTCTGAAGAAGTTGCCTTATGTTATGCCGAATAAACCATACGATTTTCATGACGAAAGACGCAAGACGCCGTCTATTGAAGCGACCAAGAAAGCAATTGAACTAGTCCAGGATAAGAAATTTATTATTTATCAGGGAATCTTGAAAAGTCGAGATTATATGTTGGAGATGGCAAGGGCAATTCGTGATTCCAATACTGGATATTACTTTGTGTTGATGGGGCTGGACCCGGAAAATATTTTTGCAGATATTAAAAAAGAATATGATAAGAGTGTTTTTATTAAGAATATTCCTGCACCATATCATCTGGAAGTGACTAGCTATGCTGCTATTGGTTTTGTCTTTTATGACGATCGGAATAGTTTGAACCGTGCATTTTGTGCTCCAAATAAGATTTATGAATACTCTGGTCTGCGTATTCCTGCAATCGGAAATGAAGTTCCTGGTCTGGTTAATACAATCGGGGCTGCCAAGGCTGGCGTTTGTGTACCCATGAAAAAAGATGCTTTGATGCGTGCAATTCGTGATATTGAAGAACACTATGATTTGTATGCTAAAAACGCCTATGATTTTTATCAGGGAACAGATAATGAAGCATTGATGAAACGGATTATTAAAGAAAATGGCATTTTATGAGATAAGTGAATTATATGGTATAGAGGAGGTAGATTATGTTTCCAATCGTAGATTGGTTAATGATTTTGATTACAACGATTGTAACATATAAATCATATAAAAAACTCGTTTTTGATAGACACTGCTCTGTATCATTTTATGTAATATTAATTGTATATATTTTTTGCTGCGTTCCAATTATATTGAATTACCTAATTGGAATGCCACAATACACTGTTGTATACTGGTACAAAGCTTTTATTGAGCCCATGAATAGTGTTGACGTTGGTGCTATCTATGACATTTATATCACATTGGCCATTCTTGCTTTGTATAATTATGGCACTAAAATGAACAAAAAATTGGCATCAAGAGAAACTGCGCTAAACGCAATCCTACGAAGCGAAAATGAAAAGCCTTGGATTTATGTATTGGGGATTGCTTCGCCAGCACTTTATGTGTTGTTATCTGGTAACGCTAGTAAATTTTTAATTTACAGTTCTATGAACTTGAGAGGTGTAAGCGGACAGGACAATTTGATTCTAAATTCGCTGATTCTTGTAAGTTTGTTTTGCACATGTATTATGTTGTTCTCTGGAAGAATCACGGCAAAAAAGATGTGTGTGCTAGCATTGATTACATTCATTCTTGCTTGGCTACAGGGAAAACGTTTTATTATTGCAGTTATGGGCGTCTTTTATCTCTTCTTCCTTACAAAGTCAGAGCTAGGAGAAAAAGGCAGAAGAAGAATCTTTTGGGTACTCCCGATTATGGGAATCACATTGATTGCCTTTTCGGCATTTTACCTGGCTGTAATTAAACCCCTTTCAAATATGAACTTTGATAGTGTGTACGACATGCTTCGAGTTGATTTCGGAAGAGATGATGTTATTAAGTATGTTATATATGAGGAGTTTTTCAAGAAAAATCACATCTTGGATTATCCGGGACAAAGTTTTTTTTCGACGCTTTTTATTTTTATTCCGAGAATCATTTGGCCCAACAAGCCATATAGTCACTATCAATATTTGACGTCATCTATCCTTGGCCTTCCTATTTCAAAGTTGCCTGCGGGAACAACACCTTGCTGGTATGAAATGACATTGTGCAATTTTGGATATTTTGGTTATCTGGTTGGTATATTCGGACTGATAGGCTTTTGTTATTTTGCAGACGGTATGAAGCAAACTAAATCAAAATCTTTGGTTTTTATGCTCATTCTAGTTTTGCTGACACAAAATACAGATGTATATGTTGTTTATATTCTTTTTATTTTTATGTACTACCTAGAGCAGCATATAAAACATCCGAAAATAGTGCTTAGAATAGGCAGATAACAGAAAGGAGATAGACAATGGAACTAGCAAGCAAAGACTCCTGTACTGGTTGCGGAAATTGCAGATTGGTATGCAAGAAAAACGCTGTTGCGTTTACACGAGATGGGTTGAACAATATTTATCCGGTGATCGACAGCAGTAAATGTGTAGAGTGTGGCTTATGCCAAAAAGCGTGTCCCGCAATTAATCAAGTAGAAAAGATTACACCAAAGCAGTGTTACTCCTGTTATGCTACAAACAAGGCAATTCGGAAATCTAGCGCATCTGGCGGTGTTGCGCAAGCAGTTTATAGATGGTGCCTGAAAAATGATATCCCATTTGCGGGTGTGTATTTTGATAACAAAGAATTGACGGCTAAGTATAAACTGGGATTATCAGAAGATGATATTCATCAATTTACGAATTCAAAGTATACATTTTCTTTTATGGGAAATATTAGTGAAGATATCGCTGATATCTTAAAAAATGGAAAGCCGTTTGTCTTTATTGGTTTGCCTTGCCAGGTAGCGGCAGTAAAAAAAATATGCAGAAATAAAAAAAGTTGACACAGAGAACCTGTTTACAATCGATATCATTTGTCATGGTGTGCCTTCTGATAGTTACATTAAGGAGCATGTTAAAAACATATGCAATGGGGGGCAGAAATTGACAGATTATCATTTAGAGATGAACGTTTTATGACATCCAAATTCGTATTTAGTGTGGATTATAATGGGAAGAACTATCATAAATACGTAGAAAGTAATGATAATTTCCAGATTGGATATCACAACGCAACAATTTACAGACCTAATTGTTATAGTTGTATGTATGCGGGACCTAACCGATGTGGCGATTTAACCATTGGAGACTTTACTGGACTCGGTAGAGTGGCTTCTGTTGACGGAAATCTTGCAGAAATGAAATATCAAGGCGTTTCTTGTGTGCTTTGTAATTCAGAGAAGGGACAGAAGTTTCTTGCACAGCTAGGGAATGAAAAATACCTTTCTATTGATTCAAGACCCATTGAAGAAGCACTGAAGTATGAAAATCAGCTTGCTAATCCATCCACTCCATCCGCATACCGTAATCGCTTTGTGGAATTGTATCCGGAGAAAGGTTTTGACAAGGCATGTAATGTTGTTTTTAAAAAGGAAAAGTTGAAGAGACCAATTATTCATGCGGCGAAAATGTGTGTAAAGAAAGTGTTGGGAAGGAGATAAATGGATAAAATAAAAAAAATGTTGGGCACCAAGCTTTTCCAAAATGGAATGTGGCTGTTCATCTTACAGATTTTCAATACAGTTGTACCGTTGCTGACACTTCCGTACATTACAAGAGTTTTGGGCACATCCAACTATGGTGTTTTTTCATTATCTCTGAACTGGGTGACTTATTTTCAGGTTATTGTAGAATATGGTTTTGGTTTTACGGGAGCAAGAAAGGTATCTATCGAAGGAGATGATGATTTACAAAACTTATATAGTAGAATAATAAGCGCAAGACTTTTATTGCTGGCAGTTTCCTATTTGGGAATGAATGTTCTTGCTTATGTAACACATGTTGGTGTGCAACAGTTTGTAAGTATGAACATTTTATTTCTTGTGATTATTGGCGTTGCATTCCAGTTGACCTGGCTTTTTCAGGGAAAACAGGACATGAAGCTGATTACCATAATCAATGCGGTGTCTCGCCTGATTTCAGTGATTCTGGTTTTCTTGGTTGTTAAAACGGAAGCTCATTTATATTTGTATTGCTTTTGCTATTCAGTGACATTTATTTTTTCGGCTGTTTTAGGTTTGGCCTTGTCAAGAAAAAAGTATGGATTGAAGGTAAGGCTTTGCAAATTTAAGGAAGCTATTGATGAAATAAAAGATGGTTGGTATTTGTTTGTTTCCCAGGCAATGTCTAAAATTTTTAGCAGTGTGGGAGTCACGGTTCTTGGTACAGTAGCTGTTTCAAGCATTGTGGGCATTTATTCTGCAATATATAAGATTCCCTATATTATGATTTTGTTTTTCAGTCCAGTTAGTCAAGCACTTTATCCACACATCAGTGTGAAATTCTCAGAATCTTTCCAAAAGGGATGCAAAACGGTAAAGCAGGCAGCAATGTGTATCGTGGGTCTTTTTGCAATAGGTGGATTTCTGATTATTTTGCTGCGCGACTTTTTGATTTCTATTGCCTTTGGTGTAGCTTATACAGAGTATTCTAATATAATTATACCTTTGGTTATTTGGATGATATTGTCAATTACAAACAATTTTCTGGGAATCCAATTTCTTGTAGCAAGTGGACATCAAAAAGAGTATAGCCAGGCATTCTCTTTAAGTGCAGTTGTTACAGTGTTGCTAAATGTTGCACTGGGCTTCGCTTTTGGGGTCTATGGTGTTTCTAGTGCAGCTGCTATTGGTGAAGCAGGTTTGACGCTTCTATTGACTCATAAAATATTAAAAGTAAAATCCAGAGAAGAGGAGAACATATGAAAAAAGTAATGCTCGTTTTCGGTACAAGACCGGAAGCAATCAAAATGTGCCCGCTTGTAAATGAACTGAAAAAGCGAAAAGAATTACAGACAGTAGTTTGTGTGACAGGTCAGCATCGTCAAATGCTGGATATGGTATTGGAAGCGTTTTCTGTTGCACCAGATTATGATTTGTCCATCATGAAGGATAAGCAGACGCTGTTCGACGTAACTACCAATATTCTGAATAGTATCAAGGCTGTTCTGGAAAAGGAAAAACCTGATGTAGTATTGGTACACGGCGATACATCTACGACCTTCGTGACTGCATTGGCTTGCTTCTATATGCAGATTCCTGTAGGTCATGTAGAAGCTGGTCTGCGAACCTACAATATCTATAGCCCGTATCCGGAAGAGTTCAACCGTCAGGCGGTTTCCATTATCAGTAAATTCAACTTTGCTCCTACAGAGCTTTCTAAGCAGAATCTGCTGAAAGAGGGCAAAGACCCGGCCAGCATCTATGTTACCGGCAACACGGCTATTGATGCTTTGAAGACCACCGTGCGGGAAAACTATACGCACCCTGAACTGGAATGGGCAAGGGACAGCCGTCTGATTATGATCACTGCCCATCGCCGTGAGAATCTCGGTGAGCCTATGTGTCACATGTTTAAGGCAATCCGCCGTGTGATGGATGAGCACCCGGACGTGAAGGCAATCTATCCCATTCACATGAATCCTGTTGTGCGCGAAACCGCAAATGAGTATCTGGGTGACGATGATCGAATCCATATCATCGAACCGCTGGATGTTCTGGACTTCCATAACTTCCTGAGCCGTAGCTATTTGATTCTGACGGATTCTGGCGGAATTCAGGAGGAGGCTCCTTCTTTGGGTAAGCCTGTTCTGGTGATGCGCGATACCACGGAGCGTCCGGAAGGTATTGCGGCAGGTACGTTGAAATTGGTCGGCACGGAAGAAGAAACGATTTATAAAGAGTTCAGCCGTCTGCTGTCTGATAAAGATGAGTATGAGGCAATGAGTAAGGCAAGCAATCCGTATGGCGATGGACAAGCCTGTAAGCGGATTGCAGATATACTGGAAGAAAAACTCTAAAATTATAGCCATGCATCCGCATGGCTACGCTGTTCAAATATGCTACCTCTTCGTGGTGAGCAGCAGGCAACGGATTATACTCCGGCTAAAGCATATAATCGTTGATTCACTCTTTGGATGAGGAAAAACTATAATGGGAAAGTATTTTGGGACTGACGGCTTCCGTGGTGAAGCTGGTATTGATCTGACTGCCGACCATGCCTACAAGGTTGGCCGTTTTCTGGGCTGGTACTATAATGCACTGCGCGAGCGCAACGGCAACAACGAGCCTGCTCGCATCGTCATTGGTAAGGACACCCGCCGCAGCTCCTACATGTTCGAGTATAGTCTGGTGGCTGGCCTAACCGCTTCTGGCGCAGATGCATACCTGCTGCACGTCACCACTACTCCCTCCGTGGCCTACATTGCCCGCGTGGATGACTTTGACTGTGGAATTATGATTTCCGCCAGCCACAACCCATACTATGACAACGGTATCAAGCTGATTGACTGCTACGGTGAGAAGATGCCGGAGGAGACGTTGCTGTTGGTGGAGGATTACATCGACGGCAAGCTCCATGTCTTTGATAAGGATTGGCTGGAGCTGCCCTTTGCACACCGAGAGCACATCGGTTGCACTGTGGATTATGTGGCCGGACGCAACCGTTACATGGGTTATCTGATCTCTTTGGGTATCTACTCTTTCAAGGGTGTGAAGGTTGGTCTGGATTGCGCCAATGGTTCCAGCTGGAATATCGCTAAGAGCGTTTTCGATGCTTTGGGTGCTGACACCTACGTCATCAATAATAAGCCGAATGGCACGAACATCAACAACAACGCCGGGTCTACTCATATCGAGGGCTTACAGAAGTTCGTTGTGGAGAAAGGTCTGGATGTTGGTTTTGCCTATGATGGTGATGCTGACCGTTGCCTATGTGTAGATGAAAAGGGCAATGTCATTACTGGCGATCATATTCTGTACATCTATGGCTGCTACATGAAAGAACGTGGCAAGCTGCTGAACAATACCGTTGTTACGACCGTCATGTCTAATTTTGGTCTGTACAAGGCTTTTGATGAGCAGGGCATTGGCTACGCCAAGACTGCCGTTGGTGACAAGTATGTCTACGAGTACATGGCAAAGAATGGCTGCCGCATTGGTGGTGAACAGAGTGGTCATATCATTTTCAGCAAGTACGCCAGCACCGGCGACGGCATCCTTACCAGCCTGAAGATGATGGAAGTCATGCTGGCTAAAAAGAAGCCGATGAGCGAATTGGCAGCACCACTGAAGATTTATCCGCAGGTACTGGAGAATGTTCGCGTAACGGATAAAAAGGCGGCACAGAACGATGAGGCGGTGCAGGCAGCAGTAAAAAATGTGGCTGAAGCACTGGGAGATACTGGCCGTATTCTGGTTCGTGAGTCCGGTACGGAACCTGTGGTGCGTGTGATGGTAGAAGCCCCCGACCACGATACTTGTCAGAAATATGTTTCCGAAGTTGTCGATGTGATTCGTGATAGAGGATATAGTCTGTAAATTGAAAATAGCCTACCAGAAAATAAGCATTTATTAAGCGTAATATTGAAACAGCCTTATCAGAGTGCTATACTAAAATTACTATAATTTTCTGGAGGTTATTTATTATGCCCAGAACAAAAGGTAGCAAGAATAAACCCAAGACTATGACTGCTGATTTTGCAACACAGATTGCGGAAAAGCAGTCAGCGAAGGAAGCACTCGCAGCGGAAATCACATCCATCACTGCCAACATTGACACTTTAAAGGCTGACCTGAAAGAGAAGAAGACTGCTCTGAAGAAGGCCGAAAAAGAAGTGGCATCCCTGGAGGCAAAAAAGGCGAAGGCAGACGCCAAAGCGGCGGAAGAAACAAAAAAAGCAGAAGCAGAGTCCGTTCTGAAAAAGCTGCTTGCCGAAGGCATGAGTGCTGATGAAATTCTCGAAAAACTGAAATAACACGAAAAACCCGTGATGGACAGGCATAACACACCGTCCATCACGGGTTTTAGGGTTATAAGAATATACAGTTATCCGGCGGCCACATCAAACTGAAAATGTGCCGGAAGGTTGAACTGTTTGATAAACGCATGGTGCCGGGCGTGGTAGTGACGCAGATCGTACCCCAGATGGTGCAGTTCCAGCAGCTTCACCAGCACCAGAATGAGGTGGATTCCCTTAGCAGCGGCAATCTGAGCAGCATCCAGCCCACGCTTCGTCATTTGATAGACTTCATCACTGTCCAGCATCAAGTGGGATGTGAAAGCGTTATGCTCGTAAAGAAGAATGTGCTTGTCCTTAATGGTCAGAAACCTGTCCAGGGTATGCAAGTCCATAAGCAGCTGATGCTCCAGATAATGTCCGAGTGCATAGCCGCACACCATCTGCTTTGTCTGTTTGTCCAGCTGGCGATTGATAAGGATCAAAGGCTTATCAAAATAGAGTGAAAGTAACCCTAACATATCTTTAATGCGGGATGTTTCACTGATGTCCAGGCTGCAACTGCGCGCGATCTGTTTGATGTTGCGAGTTCCGGCACTTTGGACAAGTTCGTTGGCGGCTTGGTGAATAAATGCAGAATGAGTATAAGAAGTTCATCACGGAAGATGAAATCAATGCTTATTTCACACGGGGCAGCAATTATTCGGACAGTCGGCTGGCAATCTATTCGTTCTTCCTGAATCATGAGGACAAAAAAGAACGGGCTGACTTCCTGAAAGACCATTACGGGATCGGCGGTAGCAGCCATGCACTCTGCGGGGCAGACGATTCTCACGAAGATCACGATGGCAGAGGCATTGTTTTGGAACGCGGCTCATACGGAAGCCCGTATGCCAGCGTTCATCTGAACTGGAATCAGGCCGCAGGCCGGATCAACCAGCTTATCCGTGACAGTGAGTATTTGAAGCCGGCAGACTACTCCCGGATGCCTGCTTATGAGCGCGAGCGGATGGCAATGCGGGTGATGGGCTTCTATCACCATCTGTCGAACAACGTGGAGCGGCCTTATCCGCAAGACCTTTACCATGAAGAAGGACGAAAGGCTCTCGTCAAAAAACTGGCCGACACCGAACAGTCGGCTGAACTGCTGGAGCAGATGGACACTGCACTGCTGTCCGTGCCGCTGGATTCGGAAGAATATGAGCGCAAGGCAGAATCCCTCTCTATCCTGCACCAGTATGTCGAGGGAACGTACACGATTTTCCCGGAGAAGAAGAGGGCTGTTGAGATGGTGGGTCCTGAACAGGGGCAGATGTCCATGTTTGATTTTATGGAGCAGGAACCGCAATCGAAAGAGCAGTCAACCGCCGCAGCGGTTGAGGAACCCCGAAAGGCAAAAGTCGTTGCACGGTATCAGTCAACGGTGATGATGCAGGAGGGATATATCGAGGATATTGCAATTCTGCAATATTCCGATGGCAAGTTCTATAACCATTACAACTATGACGAAGAAACGGGAACAGGTACAGCAGAAACAGGGCCGTTTAACAGTCTGAATGATGCAAAGGCGGTTATTCGTCAAACGAGAGAAGATGCAAAAGCAGTAGAATCGTTTGAAAATCAGCCCAAGCAAATGTACAGCAGAGAAAACGGCAGTTTTCTGTATTTGGACAATAACCATCTGTACCGCATTGAGCGTTCCAATGCACATGACGTTTATCTGAAAGATATGGAAAATTCGGCGGTGGCTGGCCGGGTCATTCCGTTACCGTCATATAGCGAAACGCTGGCGAAGAATCCGCTGAACGATTTCCTGAAACTGGATGCAGACCACACGCAGAAAGACAGCCGCTGCGTCTATAAAGAATGTCTGTACACGCTGCTGGAAAAGGTAGAGCGCAGCGAAATCTATCCGCTGCTGCGTGACCGCGATACCACCGAGGAAGAAGCGGAAAATCTGATCCGTGAGAAAATCGAGGATTTGTTTGATTCCGGCGAGGTGGAAAATACTGTTTACTCCGAGGCTATCGACACATGGGCGCACTTCGGAGAGTGGATTCAAGAAGATATTTTCCAGCGCACCTATCAGGACGTTATTACGGACAGACGGGATGCCGTTGCACTGTATCAGGATAGCAAGGACGCACCGCAGTGGGTGCGTGGCATGATGGTTCCGTATGCAGCGGAAGAAAAGGCCGTTGAGCCGACCTTGCAGCCCCTGCCGCTGGATGCCGCCAACGAGTATAACGCGCTGAAAGAGCGTTACCCGGATGCGCTGGTCGGCTATGAGCAGTACGGAAACTTTGAGTTTTACGGCGAAGATGCAAAGCGCGTTTCAGAACTTCTTGGTAGCAAGCTGTTGGAAAAGGAAACCGCACTCGGCAAGGTTGAGGTATCTGGTTTTCCGCGTGAACAGTGGGTTTCACAGGCAATGAAGCTCTGGAAGCAAGGGGAGAACGTCTATCTGTCCGGCCAGCAGGAAGATGGAACCCATGAGCAGACAAAGTATTTCCGTAAAGAGGAATACTTGCCTGTTAATACCCTCATTGAACTGGACGATCGGGAGTTCCGTGTGGATTCGGTCAACTTTGAGCAGGGAACGGTCAGCTTGCAGGACATGACCCTTGCGAAAGAAGCCCGGTATCCGATCTTCCGAACGGAACCGCTGGAGTACATTCGGCATTTGTACGAACAGGCCGATGTGCCGATGGAAGAAGCGGTGGAAATTACGGTCTTTACGGCTCTGCACAATGCAGGTGTAGCCTACGAAGATTTTTCCCCGGAGCAGATGGATGTGATCTATTCGGTGGCAGAAGCAGGCGGCGAGTTGGAAGAACTGCTGAATCCTGACTTCCCGCCAGAACAGATGCAGCTGATCGCAGATGTGCAGAACCGAACGGATGCCATCAGCCGTGCAGCAGCAGAGGAAGCCCTTGAACCGCTGACCCAGCAACCTATGACCCCGGCAGAGGTCAACCATGCACGGCGGCAGCACAATCTTCCGCTGGACAGTGGAGCAGAAACAGAACAGCCTGCACAGCCCAAACAGGAGCCTATGAACTTCCGCATTACGGACGATGATCTCGGCGCAGGAGGGCCGAAAACAAAGTATAAAGCCAATGTGGAAGCCATTCGGGTGCTGCAGACACTGGATGCAGAGCAGCGGCAGGCTACCGCAGAAGAGCAGGAGATACTTTCCCGGTATGTGGGCTGGGGCGGCATTCCGCAGGCGTTCGATGAAAGCAATGCGGAGTGGTCGAAAGAGTATGCCGAACTGCAGTCCCTGCTCACGGCAGATGAGTATAAGGAAGCCCGCGCCAGTACCCTGAATGCGTTTTACACTTCCCCTACGGTCATCAAGGCAATGTATGAAGCTCTGGGCAATATGGGATTGTCCAAAGGCAATGTGCTGGAACCGTCCTGCGGTGTCGGCAATTTCATGGGTCTGGTGCCGGACAGCATGGAAAAGATTCGGATGTACGGTGTGGAGCTGGACAGCATTTCAGGCCGCATTGCACAGCAGTTGTACCAGAAAAACAAGATTGCGGTGCAGGGCTTTGAAACAATGCAGTTCCCGGACAGTTTCTTTGACTGCGTTGTGGGCAATGTGCCGTTCGGCAATTACAAGGTGCCGGACAAGCGGTATGACCGCCACAATTTCCTCATCCACGATTATTTTATCGCCAAGAGCCTTGACCTTGTGCGTCCGGGCGGTGTGGTGGCGGTGGTAACGTCCAGCGGTACGATGGATAAGAAGGATTCCTCTGTCCGTGAGTACCTTGCCAACCGCGCCGATCTGGTAGGTGCGATTCGACTGCCGAACAATGCGTTTCAGCGCAATGCCAACACTGGCGTGGTTGCTGACATTCTGTTCCTGCAGAAGCGTGACCGTGCAGCGGTGGAGCGGGCAGACTGGGTGGATCTCGGTGAAACGCCGGAAGGATATTCTATCAACCAGTATTTTGCGCAGCATCCTGAGATGGTGCTGGGGGAGATCACCACGGAAAGCACTCAGTATGGCAAGCAGGAAACGACGGTCAAGCCCATCGAGGGCGCAGACCTTGCCCAGCAGTTGAAAGAAGCAGTCGGAAATGTCCATGCCACCATCACAGAGCCGGAAATCTCCGACGATGAACTGGATGTGCAGGAAGAACCCATTCCAGCAGACCCAAGTGTGAAGAATTTCAGCTTCACGAACGTGGATGGGCAGATTTACTACCGTGAAAATTCCTTTATGAATAAGGTGGAACTGCCTGCCGTAACTGCAGAGCGAGTGCTGGGCATGATTGCTCTGCGGGAAACCACCCGGAAGCTGCTGGATTGTCAGCTGCATGATGGTTCGGATGCGGAAGTACAGCTTTTACAGAATGAACTGAAACAGCAGTACACTGCATTTAAGGCGCAGTATGGCCTTATCAACAGCACGGCCAACAAGCGGGCGTTCCGACAGGATAGCAGTTATTGTCTGCTGGCATCGCTGGAAATTCTGGATGAGGAGAAGAATCTCAAACGACTTGCCGATATTTTTACCAAACGTACCATCCGTAAGCCGGAGCCTGTTACCTCGGTGGATACACCCAGCGAAGCTCTGGCACTTTCCATCGGAGAAAAAGCAAAGGTGGATGTGCCGTTTATGATGCAGCTCTGCGGCAAACCGGAACAGGAAATCACGGATGAACTGGCAGGAGTGATTTTCCGAAACCCTGTGACACAGCAGTGGGAAACTTCGGATGAATATCTGTCCGGCAATGTTCGTGAAAAACTGGCCACAGCAGAAACCTTTGCGGCAAACCATGCTGAATATCAAATCAATGTGGATTACCTCAAACGGGTACAGCCCAAGGATTTGGATGCTTCGGAAATTGAAGTGCGGCTGGGTGCAAACTGGGTAAAGCCGGAGTACATCACGCAGTTTATGAAAGAAGTGTTCAAGACCCCGAACTACTATGCCGGGATTGATATTAAGGCAACCTATTCCGAAATTTCAGGTGCATGGAACATTTCGGGCAAGTCGCTGGATCGCGGCAATCCGCTTATTACCAACACTTACGGAACCCTGCGCGTCAACGGCTATAAGCTGCTGGAGGATGCGCTGAACCTCCGGGATACCAAAATCTACGATACGATTCACGATGCGGATGGCGACCATCGTGTGCTGAACAAACAGGAAACGATGCTTGCGCAGCAGGCGCAGGAATCCATTCGGGAAGCGTTTAAGCAGTGGATTTTCAAGGATTTAGACCGTCGTGAGGATTTGTGTGCGACCTATAACCGAATTTTCAATGCGATTCGCCCCCGTGAGTACGATGGCAGGCATATCCGCTTCGAGGGCATGACCCCGGAAATCTCCCTGATGCCGCACCAGAAAAATGCGGTAGCGCACATTCTGTACGGCAACAATACGCTGCTGGCGCATTGCGTGGGCGCAGGAAAGACCTTCCAGATGATTGCTGCCGGCATGGAAAGCCGCAGGCTGGGCCTGTCGCAGAAAAATCTCTATGTGGTGCCGAATCACCTCACCGAGCAGTGGGGCGCAGATTTCCTGCGGCTCTATCCCAATGCGAATGTGTTGGTGGCAACGAAGAAGGATTTTGAACCCAGCAATCGAAAGCAGTTCTGCTCCCGTATCGCAACCGGCGATTACGATGCCATCGTGATCGGTCATTCGCAGTTTGAGCGTGTGCCGCTTTCTCCAGAACGGCAGAAAGCCATTGTAGAGCGTCAGATCGACGATATTACGCTGGCTCTGGCCGATGCCCGGAGTGAGGATAGTCGCAGTTTTACGGTCAAGCAGATGGAAAAAACAAAGAAAATGCTGGAAGCAAAGCTGCAAAAGCTGAACGACCAGACGAGAAAGGATGATGTAGTTACATTTGAGGAACTGGGTGTTGACCGTCTGTTTGTGGACGAGTCACATTTCTATAAAAATATGTTCCTCTACACGAAAATGCGAAATATCGCAGGTATCGCCCAGACCGATGCCCAGAAGTCCAGCGATATGTTTGCAAAGTGTCAGTATCTGGACGAACTGACAGGTGGCAAGGGAGTGACCTTTGCAACGGGAACCCCGATCAGCAACTCGATGGTGGAGCTGTACACCATTATGCGTTATCTCCAGTATGACACCCTGCAGAAGATGGGATTGAGCCACTTCGATGATTGGGCGGCATCCTTTGGTGAAACCGTCACAGCAATCGAGCTTTCCCCGGAAGGAACGGGCTACCGTGCGAAAACACGGTTTGCCCGGTTTTTCAATTTACCAGAGCTAATTTCTCTGTTCAAGGAATCGGCAGATGTGCAGACGGCAGATATGCTGAACCTGCCTGTGCCGCAAGCAGAGTACATCAACGAAGTGCTGAAACCGAGCGAAACGCAGGAAGAAATGGTGAGTTCCTTTGCAGACCGTGCCGAGGCCGTGCGCAACGGCAGCGTGAATCCCAGATTCGATAATATGCTCAAAATCACCAATGATGGCAGAAAACTGGCACTTGACCAGCGTCTTATGAATGATATGCTGCCGGACGAGCCTGAGAGTAAAGTAAATCGCTGTGTGGACAATGCGTTCAAGGTCTGGGAAGAATCTGCGTCGGACAAGGGAACACAGTTGATTTTTTGCGACTTATCGACACCAAAAGCCGATGGCACATTCAACGTCTACGATGATGTGCGGGAGAAGCTGGTGGCGAGAGGTGTTCCTCGTGAGGAAGTGGCGTTCATTCACGAGTACAACACCGAAACGAAAAAAGCAGACCTGTTTGCAAAGGTGCGCGCTGGACAGGTGCGTATTCTGATGGGGTCTACGCCGAAACTTGGCGCAGGAACCAATATTCAGGATCGGCTGATTGCCCTGCATCATCTGGATTGCCCGTGGAAGCCGTCTGACCTAGAACAGCAGGAAGGACGTATTCTACGGCAGGGAAACCGGAATAAGCAGGTAAAAATCTATCGTTACGTCACTGAAAATACGTTTGATTCGTATATGTGGCAGATTCTGGAAAATAAACAGAAGTTTATAAGCCAGATTATGACATCCAAGTCGCCTGTCCGTGCCTGCGATGATGTGGACGATACCGCGCTGTCCTATGCCGAAATCAAGGCACTGGCAACGGGCAATCCCTACATCAAGGAAAAGATGGACTTGGATATTCAGGTCAGCAAACTGAAACTGCTGAAAGCCAATCACACCAGTCAGATTTATAGCTTGGAATCGGATATTGCGCGCCGCTATCCGCGAGAAATCGCTGTGGCACAGGGTCAGATCGAAGCACTGAAAACCGATATGGAAGCGGCAAAACCGCTTCTGGCGCAGGACAAAGACCACTTCTCTATGGAAATCAGCGGTAAGGTGTACAGCGAACGCAAGGAAGCAGGTGCAGCCATCATTGAGGCTTGCAAGGCTTTGAAAGCGGCTGGCACCGAGGGTAGGATCGGTAGCTACGGTGCGTTTGAACTGCATTCCCGGTTTGATAATTTCGATAAGGTGTTCCGCTTGTCCATCAAGGGCGCGTGGAACTATTCGATGGAAGTCGGTAAAGACCCGCAGGGTAATATTCTGCGCGTTACCAATGCACTGGCAGGCATCGAAAGAGCATTGCCGCAGGTGGAACGCAGACTGGAAACCTTGGAACAGCAGTTGGCGCAGGCAAAGGAAGAAGCCAAACGTCCCTTTGCGCAGGAAGCAGAACTGGCCGAAAAATCTGCGCGCCTTGCGGAGCTGAACTCTCTGCTCAACATGGATGAAAAAGGCAGCGAGGATGCCCTGGGCGTGGACGAAGATGCCGCCGAAACCGAGGTCGCAGACAGGCCGCGCCAGCCTGTGAACTATGCAGGCCGCGTTGCCGAGCGCACTGCGGATAATATGCGGAAACCTTCTGTGCTGGCACAGCTTCATGCAAAGCAGGCAGAGCGCAGCGCAGAATCCCAGAATCTTCCCAAGCGGAAAAGTCACAATATGGAACTGTAAATAGGATAACCCCGTTAGATCTCTGCAAGGAATCTAACGGGGTATTTTTGAAAAAGGAGGGCATTTGCTGACATTAACACCGATCAATCTGAAAACGGCAAACGCGTTTGTGCAGCAGTATCACCGCCACCATAAACCGACGAGAGGGCATAAGTTCTCCATTGGCGTATCGGATAATGGTGCGCTGGTGGGGGTTGCTATCTGCGGCAGACCCGTGGCGCGGCGGCTGGACGATGGCTATACGCTGGAAGTTAACCGTCTGTGTACAGATGGAACACCGAACGCTTGCAGCATCCTGTATGCGGCGGCGTACCGTGCAGCACGGGCAATGGGTTACAACAGAGTTGTTACCTACATTCTGGATACGGAGAATGGAGCATCCCTAAAAGCTGCCGGATACATCTGTGAGGGCAGAGCCGGAGGATTGGAATGGAACGGTGAAAAAGCACCGAAACAGACAGACCAGTATCCGCACCAGATGAAAACACGATGGGTCAAGAAAAAGAAGGAGGATGTGCATGGCAGTTGACCGCAAACAGCAGATGAAAGAAATCACGGAACGGTTGGAGCAGGGCGTAAAGGACATTTTCACTTCGGAAATGTACACGACGTATCTGCACACAATGGCAAAATTTCACAATTACAGTTTCAACAATACGCTGCTGATCGCAATGCAGCGGCCTGATGCCACACTGGTGGCAGGATTCCAAGCATGGAAAAACAAGTTCAACCGTTACGTCAAAAAAGGCGAAAAGGGCATCCAGATCATTGCTCCGGCTCCCATCAAGGAAGTGGAAGAACGCGAGAAAATCGACAAAGATACGGGTCTGGCTGTACTGAACGAAAACGGTGAGCCGGAAATGGAACGTGTGGAGTATGTGATTCCGCGTTTCCGTGTAACAACGGTCTTCGATGTTTCACAGACCGATGGTGAACCGATTCCGTCGTTGGAAGTGAACGAACTGACGGCCAGCGTCAAAGACTATGCGCTGCTTACGGCAGCAATCGAGCAGGTATCGCCTGTGCCGATGCGGTTTGATAAAATCGAAGGGGATGCCAAAGGCTATTACAGTGATGCAGACAAAGAAATCTGCATTCAGGTCGGCATGGGCGAGAGCCAGACCATAAAGACGATGATCCACGAGGTTGCTCATGCGATGCTGCATAACAGCGATTTCATGAAGCAGAACGGCGAGGAAAAAGACCGACTTACGAAAGAAACCGAAGCCGAAAGCATTGCATTTACGGTCTGCTCGGCTCTGGGCATTGATACGTCCGATTACTCTTTCCCGTATGTGGCAAGCTGGGCCAGCGGCAAGGAGATGAAGGAACTGAAAGATTCGATGGATACGATTCGATTGACCGCTGCCGACTTTCTGGAAAAGCTGGAAACGGCGGTGGCAGAAAGGAGTGCAGAGCGCATGACCGCGATGCAGTACGCGGAAAAGCTGATTGCCGACAAGGAGCAGAAAAAAACGATTTTCGATGATGAGCAGCGAAACCTCATCGTGAATTTTGCTTTCAAGCTGGATGACCGGGCAGCAACGGAAGAACTGGTGAATGGTCTGGCGGCTGCACTGGCCGAGGATGACAAAGAAGAAGCCAGCCGCCTGATGTACGATGCACAGGAGAAAATCGAAAATCTCCCGGATGGGATGATTGGCCTTTCGGGAATGCACGACTATGGCTACCGGAAAGATGATGTGCTGCCGCTGACGAAAGAAGGCGCACGGGAATGGCATCGGCTGGGTGAGAGAATCTATCCGCTGTTTCGTGATGGAACAGCAGGTGATTATGTAAGCCAAGAGGGAATCGAGCAGCACGATGGCATTTTCGGCATTAAGGCAGACGCATGGGATGCGATTCTATTGGAACAGCGGGAAGATTATGCAGAGGACGAGTATGCACGCCCGGATTTTCAGCTGACAGTGATAAACCGTGAACAGGCTTTACGACTGTATGACGAGGGAAAGCAGATTTATCTCGTCCGCATCAGCCGGTGGCCGATTCTTGTCACGGCACGAGAGGAAATCGAGCGCGGAAGTGATACCTTCCAGATTGCAATAGCTGACTTGGAGCAGGAGCGGAACATGGCAGAACGGGAAAATATGTTGCTGTATGGCAGCGAAAAGCAGTTCGGTATTTATCAGATCACTGCCCGTGACCCGGAACACGACTACCGCTTCATGGGATTGGACTATGTGCAGAAGAAAGGCATGACGGTTTCCCGTGCAGATTATGACCTGATCTATGCCGCACCGCTTACGGACAAGGATACGCTGGATGGTATTTATGAACGGTTCAATATCCAGCGTCCGGCAGACTTTACAGGGCATTCGCTGTCGGTCAGTGATGTGGTGGTACTCAATGATGGCAGTACGGTCAAAGCCTACTATGTGGACAGTATCGGTTTTGTGGAACTGCCGGATTTTTTCAAGGAAAGGAATATGGATTTGCAGAAAGAGAACCTTTTGAACGAAAAATTGCAGGAAATCGAAATCTTTGATAAGCCTGGTCTTTTCAGCAATGGCCGACTGCGGGATGAAGATGTGCCGGAGGGTTTATATCGCTATGATCTGCGCGGCTCAGACTATGACCCCGGCCAGCCTATTACGGTGGAGAAAACTGTGGTGGTGAACCATGCGGCATCTGTTCTGATGGCCGAAGAACTTGACCTTGGCGCAGAGGGGCGGCTGGAACTTGGCGAGGGTGGGCTGAACTTCACAGGCGCAGAGCTGATCGTGCGAGAGTTCATGGAGGAACAGCAGCAGAAAAACAATGCACTGATCCACGGCGATTCCGACCATATCGCAGTCGAGGGGCATATCGGCACATGGTACGCCATTGATGAAACGGAGATCGGCGGCGAGAAGTTCTTCCTGCTGGAGCATGAGGAACATGGCGATATGGCGGCTTGTGTTGCAGTCAATGAGCAGGGCAAACTGGTGGCAGAGGATTTGTGGAACGGCTTCGATGAAGATTTTCAGGAGGCCGTGCAGAAATATTTCTCTGAAAAATGGAATATGCCGAAAAAAGAAGATGTTGTATCGGAGATCATTGAAAAGGCTGCGCCTGTGCCGGACAACAGCGCACAGGACTATTCGGATGTGCCTGTCTATTATGAGCCGTTCAGCTATGCCAAAGAAAACGACGAAGTGGATTTATACCGCACATCCTATCGGCTGAACAGCGAGTGCAAGCAGGCAATCCAAGAAGCGATTGCGGACAACTATGACGGAATGTACCTTGGCGATGGCGCGGTCGATCAGGTGGTGCGGCAGTACGGCATGGAGCGTGTGGGCTATATTCTGGCGAATACTCTGCACCATAAAAGCTACGATGGCCGCTTTTCTCGTCGCAACAAGGAATGGGCAGAGCAGGTAAGTACCCCAGAGCATAATGCAGACCGCATGACCTTCCGTACGGATTGGGTGGTTGACAGCCACCCGGCTATTCTGGATGGCTTTGTGACGATGTTCAGGAAAGAACTGGAAGCACAGAAAACACGGGAGCAGCCTTTTGTAAAGCAGTTCTATGTGGTTGAAAATTTGCAAGCCGCACCTTTGAAAATTGAGCGGTTCGGAAATCTCGACGATGCAATGTCGCAGTATCAGGCACTTCCGAACCATTACATGAAAGCCTTGGGCGTGGAGAAGAATCCTGATCCTCTGCCGGGTTCACTGGATGTTTTGCAGTGCAGGAACGGCATTGACACCATCGTAGAGGACTATAAAACGGTTCCGGGCTGGGATAACCCGTATATCCAGAACCATGTTGTCCAGCCGTTGCAGGGAGCCTTAACCGTGCAGGATGTGGAGCTGGCCTACGAATTGCCGGATGCCTATTTCCACATCCAGACCTGTGACGATGGCTTTGACTATACCTTATATAATAAGGACTTCACAGAACGGGATGGCGGCATCCTTGAAATGGATGGGGATAAGTCTGTACAAGAAGCCATGACAGAACTGTTGGCAGAGTTCGGCTGCAATGCAGCCGAGGGCAGGGTCATGGACGCGGAAGAACTACGGGAACAGGCCGATACGGTGGCTGAACAGCAGGCAGAAGTTTTGAAAGAAAAACTCGCCGCAGAAAGACCTGCGCCGGAAGAAACGCTCAGCTTTT
>UMEM01011011.1_pt1 | contig 40116 bp, 28 predicted proteins | sample 1964761 | NCBI WGS metagenome assembly UMEM01 (sample SAMEA4836021, study PRJEB28245) | human gut metagenome | biome: gut microbiome; material: fecal sample | place: Denmark | collected 2008 | reverse complement strand
GGGAAAGAGCCCGGAGGAGATCAAAAAAGAGAAAGAACAGACATGGGAGACCATGTCGATCACGGAACACATGGACGTCTACCTGTCACAGGGAATCGAGAAGAAAGAAGCGATGAAGCTTGTGGCAAAGGACCGCGGAATCGGGAAACGGGATGTGTACCAGATGTTGTTGGAAGAGCAGGAATAGGGAATTCGAGAAGAAGATGTGTCGCTGGTTATTGATTGTGATGACTAGCGGTACGTCTTCTTTTTTTGTAAAAAATTACAGATAAATAACAAATGTCTTAATAATATGGTAAGAAAACGAGTATTGGTTGAAAATTGGGGGGGGGTAAATGATATAATTCAAGTAGATGAAACGGAAACAATCTGCATAGCGGGAGGCGATTTATATGAAGAAAAAAATGTGGTTAACATTATGTAACTTAGGCGTTTCAGTAGTATTTTTATTATCGTTATATAGCTATACAAAGGGTATGAGAATGTTTTCGCTGGGGTTGGTAATGGCACTTCTTATAGAAATAGGTATCAGAGGGCTTATTGAGCAGAAATTTGCGCAGGAGGGCGCTGAGGTAAATGGAAATAAGATTTATCATGTATCTGAAATATTAAGATATGCCTGCGCTATTATTTTGGCAATAGCAGTGTGGCGCAATGGGTTTAAATGACAGCGATTGAAATAATAGTTGTAATATAAACTGCTCCGTTCTCCCAATTACAGGATTGTTTTAGGAGAACGGAGCATTCTGTTGTAAGAAAGTTTATAAGCTCAGACACACAAGCGGCAGCGTGATGATCGAAAACAGGGTCGTTATGAAGATCATGCCTGCAGCGTAGTCACCGTCGGAGTGCTGGGTCTCGGCGATCATGGCGATGGAAGCCATGGAGGGGAGTGCGCAGAGGACGCTGAGAGTGACGGCGATGCTGCGGTCGATGGACGGAATGTAGTGCATTATTGTATAGAAAGCAATGGGCAGCAGGACCATTTTTATGAGAACTGTCGCGTAGATCTCCCTGCATTTTAAGTAATTCCGGATCTTGATATAGCAGAATACTCCGCCGAGATAGATCATTGCCAACGGAGAAGCGGCGGAACCGGTTTTTGCGAGGGCGTTTACCACCGCGGCAGGAAGTTTGATGCCGGTGAGAACAAGGAAAACGCCTGTGGTGATGGCGATGGTTGCCGGATTAACCATTTTTATCAGCCGTTTTGAGAGTGAAACAGAAGTTTGGCTGTCCGGCGGGGAGGTCAGGTCTAATCCGATGGTCCAGAGCACGAGCTGGTCGATTACTGTGAATACGGCGATATAGATTCCTCCCTGTTCCGGGTATAGCGCGAGGATGATCGGGATTCCCATGAATCCGCAATTCCCGAACATGCTGCAGGCGCGGTAAAGATTTCTGTGTTGTATATCCAGATTCAGCAATTTCGACAGTGCGGCTGTGACCAGATAAAGAACCAGATAGTACACTGCAGTGAGCAGAAGGATCACTGTGGATGAAAGAAACTGCTCCTTTGTTGCGCCGTTGATCGCGTTTGAAAAGATCAGCAGGGGGAGCAGGATTTTTGTGACACACGAGGACAGGGCGCCTAATTTCTCACGGTTCAGCACATTTGTCTTAACGGCGATGATCCCGATCAGGAGATACACCACGAAGATCTCAACCTGTTCCAGTACAATCGAAAAGTAATTCATTACAGCACCTCCAGGCGGACAGGGGGATAGGGGTGTCCGGCCTTTGTAATCTGATTCATTCATTTAGAAGTTTATCTTCTTAGAATTCTATTTTTATTATAGATGGATTGTTGAAAGATTTCTATCATTATCTTCATCACTCCGGGCAAAAATGATGGAGATAATGATAAAATGAAGAAAATAATCGGGTACAGCAAAAAAATGACTTCCGATACTTAGAAAAGTCGGAAGTCATTTTTTTAATAGGACGGGCCTGAAGTTTACGCAAATTTTGCCTTTAATGTTCGGATCGCCGGGGACTGTACGAGGATCGTGTAGGCCACGCCGCCGAGGACGATCCCTGCGATGGTCTGCATGGACAGGGTGAACATTTCACCGAAGGCAACAACGGTGCCGTAGAGTGGGATCTTTACTAAGGTGTAGCCGATAATATGGGCGATGCCGCCGACGATAGCACCAACGAGCCAGGAATATTTAAAGTTCGGCAGAAGTTTGTAGGCAATCGTTCCGGCGATGAACGCCCAGAGACCTTTTAATACCATGGTCGGGAGAACCCATACCGCGTAGCCGCCGAGAAAATCGGAGAGACCTGCGCCGATGGCACCGGCGAGGACGCCGCGTCTTGTGCCAAATAAGCAGACGGTCAGGATGATCATGCAGTCACCGAGGTGGGTGTAGCCGAAGGCGGAAGGAATTTTAAAGAAATAGGTTCCGACAAATACCAGAGCACTCATTAAGCCAATGATGGAAATATCGAGGGTGGTGTCCTGAGATGAATGATTTTTCATGGGGATGTCCTCCTTAAACACAATGATTCAAAATTGTTCAACAAATTCAAATATGTAACCGTTTTTTTTACAGCGGTATACAAAAATCTTTATTTCAATCCCATAAATTTAGCTGCGTTATGATAGAAAATGTTCTCCAGTCCTTCATCATCCACGCCGCATGCCATGATCTTCTGAATCTCAACGGTCGGGGCATGGAACGGGGAGTCGATGCCGAACATGACTTTCTCATGGCCGACGGTGTTGTAGGCGTTGGCGATCTGGACACTCATGGAGGTTCCGGAGGTCTCAAGCCAGATATTGTCGTATTTTTTTGCCATGGTGATCGCTGCATCGACGTAAACACCGTGGGCATGTCCCATATGGATCATGACGATCGGGAGATGCGGGTGGCGTTCAGCCAGAAGTCCGATCTGCCACGGAAGAGAGAAGGGCGGATGACCGGAATGGATGAATAATGGTTTGCCGTATTTTTCACAGATCTCGGCCACCGGATCCACACACGGATCATCGGCACAGTAGCCGTCAAAGAGGGACTGGAGCTTCGCACCGGCGAAGTGTTCGTCACGGATATAGTGCTCTAAGGCATCGTAAGCCGGTTTTCCCTCGGCACAGTTGATCCACATGAGCGGGATGATCTTATCCGGGTGAGCCTTGAAGGCAGCAACGGTCTCCTCATTTGTGTGCGGACCGTCGGAACAGAGGATCGTCTTTTCAATATTGAATTCTTCCATCTGTTTTAAGAGAAGGTCTGCATTAAAGTGGATATTGAACGGACTGCCGAAGGTGCCGATATGGCTGTGGGCATCGATCTTTTTAAATTTGCTGAAATCGCTTGTAATACTCATAATATCGCTCCTTTTATCTCTGTCGGATAAGACTCCCAACCTTTTCGGGTGGTGAGTCATAGTATGTTGTCGGAAAAATTTCGCATGCGGTAAGTATGTGATTATCATATCTGAGATATGGCATTGTTAAAATATCCAATTTCAAATAATTTGACCAGTCCAGATACAGCCAATACTGAGCTTAAACAGGTGAAAAGGCGGCATTCCTTTTTTGTTGCGTGGAACCACAAGGGTACGGAATGATTGCAGGTTTACTTAAGCAGCAGGCGGTGAGAAGGAAAAACAAAAATTCACTTGACAAAACAGCAGACATCTATTACCATTAGAATCAAACATTTTGAATATCAAACTATTTGAAATTAAAAACTACTGCGGGGAAAAGAATTTCTTCGCATCAATGAAATGGCAGGATTTAGAAGATGATGACAGCCAGAATTGCTGGAATCGGCGCGTATGTGCCGGAGAATATTATTACGAACGACGATCTGGCGAAGATCGTTGACACGAATGATGAGTGGATCCGGACACGGACCGGGATTCGGGAACGCCGGATCTCCTCTGGAGAGGGAACGCGCCATCTGGCGGCGAAGGCGGCTGAGCGGGCGCTTGCGGCAGCGGGAGTTGCCCCGGAAGAGCTGGATATCATCATTCTCGGGACTTCGTCCCCGGACCGGAATTATCCCAGCGATGCCTGCAGTGTTCAGGCGGCCATCGGGGCAGTGAATGCAGTTGCCTTCGATATCTCGGCGGCATGCGCGGGATTTATTTTCGCCATGAATATCGTGGAAGGATTTTTTAAAGCCGGAATTTACAAGACGGCGCTGATCATCGGGGCGGAAACCCTCAGCAAAGTGACAGACTGGAGTGACCGCGGCACCTGTGTCCTCTTTGGAGACGGAGCAGGGGCAGCCGTTTTAAAAGCGGAAGAGACCGGAATCATCGACATGATGATGGGAGCGGACGGAACAAAGGGTGATGTTCTCGCCTGCACCTCGAGAACCGTCGGAAACTTTCTCACAGGGACAAAGCCGGAGCTCGGATTTATGACCATGGATGGACAGGAAGTTTTCAAATTCGCAGTGCGGAAGGTGCCGGAGAGTGTTATGGAGCTTTTACAGCGGACCGGGACAAAAAAGGAAGACATTAAATATTATGTTCTTCATCAGGCGAATGAGCGGATCATTGAGGCAGCGGCCAGACGTCTGAAGGAGCCGATGGAGAAATTCCCGATGACCATCAGTCAGTTTGGAAATACATCAACGGCATCGATTCCGTTACTGTTAGACGATATGATCCGGAAAGATATGTTGAAGCGGGGCGACAAGATCATCATGTCAGGCTTCGGAGCCGGAATGACCTGGGGCGCAGTGCTCATGGAGTGGTAGATATCTGATTTTTCCGGAAAGCAGGAGAAATTATCCACATAACAAGAAATAACCTGAAAAAACAAAAAATTGCCAAAACTCATAAAATATAAATAATAAGAACATTTAAAGGAGATCAAATCATGTTAGAAAAAATGAAAGAAATCATCGCAGAGCAGTTAAGCACAGACGCAGACAGCATCACAGAGGCAACCTCCTTCAAGGATGACCTTGGTGCAGATTCCCTTGACTTATTTGAGCTTGTTATGGCTCTTGAGGATGAGTATTCCGTAGAGATCCCGGCTGAGGACCTTCAGAACCTCGCAACGGTCGGCGATGTTATGAAGTACTTAAAAGACAAGGGTGTTGAGGAATAATCAAACCGAATAAACCAGAGTCAAAACGCGTCTATGACGCGTTTTGCTGATATAGAGATAATAAAAGATTCAGCGGAACGTACAATTCGGTGCAGACCGCAGACTCCGGGCAATACCCGACAGATAGATTTCAGGAAGTGAGAGCAATAAAAATGAAGACAAGAATTACAGAAATGCTGGGAATCGAATATCCGATCATTCAGGGCGGTATGGCCTGGGTCGCTGAGCATCATCTTGCTGCCGCTGTTTCCGAGGCAGGCGGTCTTGGCCTCATCGGCGGCGCAAATGCACCGGGAGAGGTTGTCCGTGAAGAGATCCGTAAGGCGAAAGCACTGACAAAGAAGCCGTTCGGTGTCAATGTGATGCTAATGAGTCCGTATGCGGATGATGTGGCGAAGGTGGTTGTTGAAGAGGGCGTGAAGGTCGTTACGACAGGAGCCGGAAATCCTGCAAAGTACATGAAGATGTGGAAGGAAGCAGGAATCATCGTAATCCCGGTCGTTGCTTCTGTGGCTCTTGCGAAGCTTATGGAGCGCGGCGGCGCTGATGCTGTCGTTGCTGAGGGAACCGAATCCGGCGGACATATCGGTGAGGCGACCACCATGACTCTCGTTCCGCAGGTCGTTGACGCGGTATCTATCCCGGTCATCGCGGCAGGCGGCATCGGCGATGGAAGAGGAATCGCGGCGGCCTTCATGCTGGGCGCTGAGGCAGTCCAGATGGGAACAAGATTTGTTGTCGCAAAGGAATCCATCGTTCATGAAAATTATAAGCAGAGAATCATTAAGGCAAAAGATATCGATTCCGCTGTGACAGGAAGAACCCACGGACATCCGGTACGCTGTCTGAGAAACCAGATGACAAGAGAGTATAACCGACTTGAGGCAGAAGGAAAATCCTTTGAGGAGCTTGAGTATCTGACACTTGGAACCCTCAGAAAAGCCGTTCAGGAAGGCGATACCACAAATGGAACCGTCATGGCAGGTCAGATCGCAGGTCTTGTAACGAAAGAGCAGACATGCAAGGAAATGATCGATGAGATGATGGAGCAGGCAGACAAGCTGCTTGGCGGATGTCAGAAGTAAGGAGAATCATGGGAAAGACAGCATTTATTTTTCCGGGACAGGGCGCGCAGGTATGCGGCATGGGCCAGGATTTTTATGAAAATTCGGAGACGGCAAAGGCAGTATTTGACCGTGCGACGGAGCTTTTAGGCTTTTCCGTTCCGGAGTTATGTTTTGAGAAAAATGACCGTCTGGACATCACGGAGTATACGCAGGCGGCAATGGTGACCACGAGCGTTGCCATGATGAAGGTGATGGAGGAGCGGGGCATCCATGCGGATGTGGCGGCTGGCTTAAGCCTTGGCGAGTACTGCGCACTGGTGGCAGTAGGCGTTATGACGGCGGACGACGCGATCCGCACGGTCCGGGAGAGAGGAATCCTCATGCAGGAGGCAGTTCCGGCGGGAGTCGGCGGAATGAGCGCTGTCCTCGGCATGACGGCAGATGAGATCAATGCAGTTGTGGACGAGATCCCGAACGTGCAGGTCGCAAACTACAACTGCCCGGGCCAGATTGTGATCTCCGGTCTCAAGGAGGCAGTGGAGATTGCGGCGGTGAAGTTAAAAGAGGCGGGCGCAAGACGCGTGATCCCGCTCAATGTAAGCGGTCCGTTCCACTCCTATCTTTTAGAGGAAGCCGGAGAGAAGCTTGGAAAATTCCTGGAAAATATTCCGGTATCTGAGCCGGTGATCCCGTATGTGGCGAACGTGACAGCCGCTTATGTGACAAAGGCGGAGGACGTAAAGCCGCTTTTGACACGTCAGGTATCTTCTTCTGTCAGATGGCAGCAGAGCGTGGAGACCATGCTGGCGGACGGTGTTGACCGGTTTATCGAGATCGGACCGGGAAAGACGTTAGCTGGATTTATCAGAAAGATCAACAGGGAAGCGACGGTCATCAACATTGAGAAATTTGAGGATCTGGAGAAGCTGAACTAAGTGATCGAAAGAGAAATTAGTAAATAATGTCGTCGGAGACAACCCCCTGACGGCTGACAGATAGAAACACGGAGGGAAACATGAATTTAACAGGAAAAATCGCTCTTGTGACAGGCGCAAGCCGCGGAATCGGCCGTCAGATCGCTCTGACAATGGCTGGATACGGCGCGACCGTCATCGTCAACTATAACGGTTCCGCAGCAAAGGCAGAGGAAGTCGTAAACGAGATCACAGCAAACGGCGGAATGGCGGAGAGCATGCAGTGCAGCATCAGTGATTTTGAGAAATCCAAAGAAATGATCGATGGGATCGTAAAGAAATACGGCCGTCTCGATATTCTTGTGAACAACGCAGGAATCACAAAAGACAACCTGATCATGAAGATGTCCGAGGACGATTTTGACGCAGTTATTGCCACAAACTTAAAAGGTGCGTTCAACTGTATCAAGCATGTTTCCCGCCAGATGTTAAAACAGAGAGGCGGACGGATCATCAATATCTCTTCCGTTTCCGGAGTGATGGGAAATGCAGGCCAGGCAAACTACTGCGCATCCAAGGCCGGCATCATCGGACTCACAAAATCCGTTGCGAGAGAGCTTGGAAGCCGCGGAATCACATCGAACGCAGTCGCACCGGGATTTATCCGTACAGAGATGACGGATGTGCTGCCGGAGGACGTAAAGAAAGCCATGGGCGAGCAGATTCCGTTAAAGCATTTCGGCGAGACAAAAGACATTGCGGAGGCAGTCGCATTTCTCGCTTCCGATGAGGCAGCTTATATTACCGGCCAGGTTCTTCATGTGGACGGCGGCATGGCGATGTAAAAGACAGTTGGAAAAAGCGCCTGTTCCGGCCACACAGCCGGACAGCGGATGTTTCGGTTATCATCTGCGCGGGGCGTGGATGATAGCATAATTAGAACAGGAGAACGAAAAGCATGAGAAGAGTTGTAGTAACAGGAATGGGCGCGATCACCCCGATCGGAAACGATGTTGAGACATTTTGGAACGGATTAAAAGAGAAGAAACTCGGATTTGGACCGATCACCTATTTTGACACGACCGATTATAAAGCAAAGCTCGCGGCAGAGGTCAAGGACTTCGAGCCGAAGGACTATATGGATCCGAAGGCGGCAAGAAGAATGGAGCGCTTCGCACAGTTTGCGGTAGCGGCAGCCCGCCAGGCGCTGGAGGATTCTTCCCTCGACATGACAAAGGAAGATCCGTTTCGTGTCGGTGTCTGCGTGAGCTCCGGTATCGGAAGCTTACAGATCATCGAGAAGGAATATAAGAAGCTTCTGGAAAAAGGACCAAACCGTGTAAACCCGCTTCTGGTGCCGCTCATGATTAGCAATATGGCAGCAGGAAACGTGTCCATCCAGTTTGGCTTAAAGGGAAAGAACATCAACGTCGTGACAGCGTGCGCGTCCGGTACGAACTCCATCGGTGAGGCGATGCGTGCGATCCAGCACGGCGAGGCGGAGGTCATGGTCGCAGGCGGAACTGAGAGCTGCATCACACCGTTAGGCGTTGCGGGATTCTCCGGACTTACCGCTCTTTCCACCTCTGAGGATCCGGAGCGCGCCTCCATTCCGTTCGATCTTGAGAGAAACGGTTTCGTCATGGGCGAGGGCGCAGGTGTCGTTGTCTTAGAGGAATTAGAACATGCAAAAGCCCGCGGAGCGAAGATCTACGCGGAGTTAGCCGGATACGGAGCGACAGGCGATGCTTATCACATTACTTCTCCGGCGGAGGACGGAAGCGGTGCTGCAAAGGCAATGGAATACGCAATTGCTGACGCGGGAATGAAGCCGGAGGACATCGATTACATCAATGCCCACGGAACAGCGACCCACCACAACGATTTATTCGAGACAAAGGCCATCAAGCTTGCGCTTGGCGACCATGCATATAAAGTAAAGATCAACTCCACAAAATCCATGATCGGCCACCTCTTAGGCGCTGCCGGCGGCGTTGAGTTCATCGACTGTGTAAAATCCATCCAGGAAGGCTTCGTTCATGCCACAGCAGGCTTAAAAGTAGACGATCCGGAATGCGATCTTGACTACACAAAGGGCGACGGCGTTTCCATGGAAGTAAAGACAGTTTTGACGAACTCTCTGGGATTCGGCGGACACAATGCGTGCCTGCTTGTCAGAAGGTTTGAGGAGTAAGGAGAACGGCGATGGAAGTAAAAGAGATCATTGAATTAATGAAGGCAATGTCGGAGAACGGCATGACCGGTTTCGAGCTTGCGGAAGGCGACTGGAAGCTGACAATGAAGAGAGAAAAAAAGGTCGTTGCGGCGGCGCAGACACCGGTCGTTATGCAGGTACCGGGACAGGGTTCCATGATCCAGGCCGCGGATGTGACCGCTATGGAGCAGGTCTCCGGTGAAAATGCGGAAAAGAAAATTTCCGGAATCTCCGAGAAAGTGATCACCTGTCCGCTTGTGGGTACGTTCTATTCCTCCCCGGCACCGGATGCAGAGGACTATGTAAAAGTCGGAGATACCGTGAAAAAAGGTCAGGTCATCGGAATCGTGGAAGCCATGAAGCTGATGAATGAGATCGAGAGCGAGTATGACGGAATCGTGGAGGAGATCCTTGTGAAGAACGAGGAGACGGTTGAGTATGGTCAGCCGTTATTCCGGATTCGTTAATTAATAAAGATAACCGTTTGGCGGTCCGCGTATTGCCGCGCGGGCTGTGAAAGATTGGATAGAGGGTAAAAATCATGTTAGGAATCAAAGAAATTCAGGAGATCATCCCACACAGACATCCGTTTCTTCTTGTGGACTGCATTGAGGAGCTGGAGCCGGGCGTGAGAGCGGTCGGATATAAATCAGTGACATACAACGAGCCGTATTTCGCAGGCCATTTCCCGCAGGAGCCGGTAATGCCGGGTGTCCTGATCGTTGAAGCGCTGGCACAGACAGGCGCTGTCGCGATCTTAAGCGTTGAGGGGAACAAAGGAAAGACTGCGTATTTCGGCGCAATGAATAATGTAAAGTTTAAGAAGAAGGTAGTTCCGGGCGACAAGCTCCGTCTGGAATGCGAGATCATCAAGCAGAAAGGACCGGTCGGTGTTGGAAAGGCGGTCGCTACCGTGGACGGCAAAGTCGCGGTATCTGCGGAACTCACATTTATGATCGGTTAGGACTGGTGAAGAGATGTTTCAGAAGATTTTAATCGCAAACCGCGGCGAAATCGCCGTTCGGATCATCCGGGCATGCCGGGAGATGGGGATCAAGACGGTTGCCGTCTACTCCGAGGCAGACCGGGACGCACTGCACACACTTCTTGCGGACGAGGCGATCTGTATCGGACCGGCGCCGTCCACGGAGAGCTATCTCGATATGGAGCGGATCTTAACCGCATGCGTTGTCATGAAGGCAGATGCTATCCATCCGGGCTTCGGATTTTTGTCCGAGAATGCCCGCTTCGCGGAGCTCTGTGAAAAGTGCAATATCCGCTTTATCGGACCGTCAGCTGAGATCATTAACAAGATGGGAAATAAGTCCGAGGCAAGAAAAACTATGATGGCGGCGGGCGTTCCGGTGGTTCCGGGAAGCAAAGAGCCGGTTTACACTGTGGAGGAAGGCCTTAAGACCGCGAAAGAGGTCGGCTTTCCGGTGATGATCAAGGCATCCAGCGGCGGCGGCGGAAAGGGAATGCGCGTTTCGAGGTCGGAGGAAGATTTCGAGGCGAACTTCTTAAATGCCCAGATGGAATCCGTCAAGGGATTTTCCGATAATACCATGTATATCGAGCGGTTTGTGGAGAATCCGCGCCACATCGAGTTCCAGATCTTAGGCGACCGTTATGGAAATGTGGTCCATCTCGGTGAGCGCGACTGCTCGATCCAGAGGAGACACCAGAAGGTTCTTGAGGAATCCCCGTCAGCGGCAATCTCCGGGGAGCTTCGGAAAAAGATGGGTGAGACGGCAGTCCGCGCGGCAAAGGCGGTCGGATATGAGAATGCGGGAACCATCGAGTTCCTTTTAGATAAAGATAAAAATTTCTATTTTATGGAAATGAATACGAGGATCCAGGTGGAGCATCCGGTGACGGAGGCTGTCACGGACATGGACCTCATAAAAGAGCAGATCCAGATCGCGGCGGGGGAACCGCTCTCCGTGAGCCAGGAGGACATCAGGATCTCCGGCCATGCTATCGAATGCAGGATCAACGCGGAGAATCCGGAGAAGAACTTTATGCCATGCCCGGGCATGATCACAGATATCCATCTCCCGGGTGGCCGGGGAGTCCGTGTGGACACGGCGGTCTACAACAATTACCGGATCCCGCCGAACTATGATTCCATGATCTTAAAGCTGATCGTGCGGGACAAGGACCGGGAGTCCGCCATCGCGAAGATGCGCAGCGCCCTCGGGGAGCTTGTCATCGAGGGAATCAATACGAATCTGGATTTCCAGTATGATATTTTAAGCGATCCGGATTTTCAGGCGGGAAATGTGGATACAAACTTCATTCCGTCGCATTTTCCGGAGTATACCAAAGAATAGGATTATACCAGTTCAGCCATGCACATAGTTAGGCATAGACGTGTGTTGCAAGCTTGCTTGCATAAGCACGTTTATGACTAACTATGTATATGCGGAACGCCACGAGCTTCTTGTTTTCATGGAACATGAAAACAAGAAGACTGCATGGCTGAACGTGCAATTTTCACAGTCTTGAAAGGAGCTTTTATATATGCTAAGGGATATGTTTAAAAAAACATATACGAAGATCGATATGAAATACCGTGCGGGAGAAAAGGAATCTGCCAGAACGGCAGAGGAGGACGCGCCGGTGATTCCTGCCGGGCTGTGGAAAAAGTGCAATAAATGCGGAAAGCCGATCTACACGGACGATGTAAGGGCGAACTTTTATATCTGCCCGAAGTGCGGCGGATACTTCCGTGTCCACGCGTACCGCCGGATCGAGATGATCGCGGATGAGGGAAGCTTTGAGGAGTGGGACAAGTTCATGCAGGTCTCCAATCCGTTAAGCTTCCCAGGATACGAGAAGAAGCTTGCGGCAGCCCGTGAAAAATCACAGCTCAATGAGGCCATCGTCACAGGATCCTGCACGATCCACGGACAGAAGACCGTTGTCGGTGTCTGTGACGCGCGATTTTTGATGAGCAGCATGGGCCACAACGTGGGTGAAAAGATCACAAGAGCCGTGGAGCGCGCCACGGAGGAAAAGCTTCCGGTGATCCTTTTCGCCTGCTCCGGCGGCGCGAGAATGCAGGAGGGCATGGTCTCCCTGATGCAGATGGCAAAGACTTCTGCGGCTTTAAAGAGACATCATGAGGCGGGACAGCTTTATGTGAGCGTCCTGACGGACCCGACAACGGGCGGCGTTACGGCAAGCTTCGCGATGTTAGGAGATATCATCCTCGCGGAGCCGGGGGCACTCATCGGTTTTGCGGGACCCCGTGTCATCGAGCAGACCATCGGGCAGAAGCTGCCGGAAGGTTTCCAGAGAGCGGAGTTCCTTGTGGAGCACGGCTTTGTCGATAAGATCGTGAAGCGCGAGGAATTGAAAGAGACGCTGGCGATGATCTTAAAGCTTCATAAGAAGCCGGAGAGCAGATGTCTTGCGGACTGGAAAACAGAAAACACAGTTGACAGGGCGGCGTTTGAGGAAAAAGAGCAGAATTCTTCTGCGAAGAGAGCGTATCATGGTTCCGGAAAGGCAGCAGGAGCGATCCGCAGCGCATGGGATTCCGTCCTGCTTTCCAGAAAGGCAGACCGCCCGGTGGCTACAGATTATATCCGTGCGATCTTCGACGATTTTATGGAATTCCACGGAGACCGTTACTGCAAAGATGATGGTGCCATCGTCGGCGGAATCGCATCCTTCCACGGAATGCCTGTGACAGTGATCGGGCAGGAAAAGGGTAAGAATACAAAGGACAACATCAAGCGCAACTTCGGAATGCCGTCCCCGGACGGATACCGGAAGGCGCTGCGTCTCATGAAGCAGGCGGAGACATTTGGACGTCCGGTAGTGTGCTTTGTAGATACCCCAGGAGCCTTCTGCGGACTGGAAGCCGAGGAGCGCGGGCAGGGAGAGGCCATCGCGAGAAATCTCTTTGAGATGTCAGATCTCACCGTTCCGGTGCTCTCCATCGTGATCGGAGAGGGCGGAAGCGGCGGAGCGCTTGCCATGGCTGTGGCGAACGAGGTCTGGATGATGGAGAATGCGGTGTACTCTGTTCTCTCCCCAGAAGGGTTTGCATCGATCCTGTGGAAAGACAGTAAACGCGCCGATGAGGCGGCACGGGTCATGAAGATGACCGCGGCGGAATTAAAGGAACTCGGAATTATCGAGCGTGTGATCCCGGAGCCGGAACCGGCAGACCCTGAGACGCTTCCGGAGATCGCGAAGACTATGGAGAATGCCATGGAGGAGTTCTTTGAAGCGTGGACACAGCTTGACGGGAAGACGTTAGCAGAGCGCCGGTATGAGAGATTCCGGAAATTTTAGGCAGCGCTCCAGCAGCGTGCAGACCAGCATATGGTCATGTTAGAGATGGAACAAATACGGGGAGTTATAATTTAGGAGGAAATATGGAGGCAGCAATCAGTCTGAAACCATTGAAAATAGGGAATCTCGTGGCAAAACGCCCGGTGATCCAGGGAGGAATGGGGGTCGGCGTGAGCCTTTCGTCCTTAGCCGGAGCTGTTGCGAAGGCGGGAGGAATCGGAATCATTTCCACGGCCCAGATCGGATTTAAGGATCAGGATTTCGGAAAAAATCCGATGGCGGCGAATCTGAGAGCGATCCATTCCGAGCTTAAGAAAGCCAGGGAGAAAGCGCCCCAGGGGATTCTGGGCTTTAATATCATGGTCGCGACGAAGGAGTACGCGTCCTATGTGAAAGAGGCGGTGAAAGCCGGAGCGGACGTGATCATCTCCGGCGCCGGTCTCCCGATCGACATGCCGAAATTTGTCGCGGAGGCGGAGAATGAGAACGGAGATTCTGAAAAGAAAGAGCGGCGTACCATGATCGCGCCCATCGTTTCCTCTGTGAAATCTGCTCTTGTGATCTGCAGGATGTGGGACAGAAAGTACCACACAGCACCGGATTTCATCGTAGTGGAAGGACCATGCGCGGGCGGTCATCTCGGATTTTCCAGGGAACAGCTCACTGAGCTTGGAGCTGACACGGATCATGTGGCGGAGACCTTCGATGAACCGGCATATGATAAAGAGGTCCGTGGGATCATCGAGGTGGTGAAAGGCTTTGCCGAGAAGTACAAAAAGCACATTCCGGTCATCACGGCGGGAGGAATCTTCGACCACAAGGACGTTCTGCACCAGTTTGCGCTTGGGGCTGAGGGCGTCCAGGCGGCGACAAGGTTCGTGACCACCGAGGAATGCGACGCGGATATCGCGTACAAAGAGGCCTACATCAACGCGAAAGAGGAAGATATCGTGATCGTGAAGAGCCCGGTGGGAATGCCGGGGCGGGCGATCAAAAATAAGTTCCTGGAGCGCGTTTCCCAGGGACCGTTGAAAGTGGAGCGGTGCTTCCGGTGCCTGGAACACTGTAATCCGGCGACAACACCGTACTGCATCACGAAGGCATTGATCAACGCGGCGGAAGGCAGGATCGATGAGGCACTGCTGTTCTGCGGAAGCAACGCATACCGGTGCGAGAAGATCGAGACAGTGCCGGAGGTTATGGAGGCGCTGTGCGGAGAGTAAAACCTGGATAGGCAGCCAATGATATTGAGTAAAATAGTTCAGTGAAAGTTTTTGAACAATTATAAAAATCATAGATCCTATATTTTTGTCATAAGATAGAGAAATCCAGGTAGCGGTCTGGTTCGCCTGTGCTTTAAGCGCAGGCAGCCAGGGTGCTGCCGATTCTGACAGAAATGTGGGATCTTTTTATGTTAAATATGCTCTGGGCAGGAATGATGTCGGCCGGGATCTTCTGGGCGGCGTTTCATGGAAATATGGGAGAAGTGACGAACGGGCTGCTGGACTCGGCGAAGGAGGCGGTGACACTGGGAGTCACAATGCTGGGGATCATGTCATTCTGGTGCGGGATCTTAAAGATTGGGGAGAGAGCGGGACTCATCGAGGCGCTGACAGAGAAGATGCGGCCGGTGATAAGATTTCTCTTTCCGAACCTGCCGGACGGACATCCGGCGGGGAGATATATTGCGACAAATATGATCGCGAACATGCTGGGGCTCGGCTGGGCAGCGACACCGGCTGGGTTAAAGGCGATGGAAGAGCTGGGAAAGCTGGAGGAAGAGCGACGGGCGGAAAAAGCGCCGGATAAGAGGAAAAACACGGTTGGGCAGAGCAGTCTGGCCAGACAGTCAGGCACTGCCAGCAATGAGATGTGCACGTTCCTGATCGTAAATATTTCCTCACTCCAGCTCATCCCCATCAACATGATCGCCTACCGCAGCCAATACGGCAGTGTGAACCCGGCGGCTATCGCAGGACCGGCGCTTCTTGCGACCATCGCCAGCACGGCGGCGGGAATCGCGTTCTGCAAGGTCATGGACCGGAAAAACGTTGATTTTTGAAAAAAAGTCTACTATAATACTACTATTATGTGGCTGAAGCCCATACTCATAAAAGAGTCCCCCGCCCAAGGCGGTTTAAACCGAGAAATATTTATACTGCCGCATGGCATCGGAGCCAGATGTACAGTCTATAGAGACAAATAATACAATACCAGGAAGGTTGATGCATACAGAAAGTATGCCTCTTTCTGGTATTTTTAGTTGTGTGAGGCTTTGGATATTTTTAGGTACTAAAAAACATAGAAACGGGGATAAATTCATGAAAAAACAAACAATAAAGACAATAGTGACGGCTTTGACCGCCGCTGCTATGGTATGTTCCCTGGCGGGCTGCGCCGGAAACAGTTCGGAAACAACAGAGACCACCGGTGTGGAAAATTCGTCTGCGGAGGAGAATACAGATACAGTTGCTGCAGCGGAACAGGAAAATGAAAAAGACTCAGTCATCGTTGTGATGGGACCGTCATCTGAACCAGAAGCGGGCTTTGACCCGGCTTACGGCTGGGGCGCGGGGGAACATGTCCACGAGCCGCTGATCCAGAGCACGCTGACTGTCACAAAGGCAGATATGACGATCGGTTATGATCTGGCGACAGATGTGAATGTCAGTGATGACGGTATGACATGGACCGTGACGATCAGGGACGATGTAAAATTTACGGACGGGGAACCGCTGACAGCGGAGGATGTGGCATTTACCTACAATACACTGCGGGATACCAGTTCTGTCAATGACTTTACGATGTTAGAGGAGGCAAAAGCCCTGGACGATACCACCGTGGAATTTGATATGACCCGCCCGTATTCCATATGGCCATATACGATGGCAATTACTGGAATCGTCCCGGAACATGCTTATGGACCGGACTATGGTTCCAATCCTATCGGCTCCGGCCGCTACATCATGAAACAGTGGGATAAGGGGCAGCAGGTGATCCTCACGGCAAACCCGGACTACTACGGGGATGAGCCGGAGATGAAGACGGTGACAGTTTTATTTATGGATGAGGACGCCGCCTACGCGGCAGCGCTCTCCGGGCAGGTGGATCTCGCCTACACTTCCGCGGCGTACTCGGATCAGACCGTAGACGGATTTTCCCTGTTGGCCTGCAAGACCGTGGACAACCGCGGCTTCAACCTGCCGGCGATCCCGGCGGGGGAGACGGATGAGAACGGAGTGCCGCTGGGAAATGATTTCACCAGCGATATCAATGTGCGCCGGGCCATCAACCTGGCGATCGACCGGGATGAGATGATCGAGCATGTGTTGAACGGATACGGAACAGCGGCCTACAGTGTCTGTGATCAGATGCCGTGGTACAATGAGGCAGCGGAGGTGGATTATGATCCGGATATGGCGGCAGCAATCTTAAAGGAAGCCGGATGGCTTGCCGGAAGTGATGGAATATTGGAGAAAAACGGTGTCCGCGCCGAGTTCACCATGCTCTATCCGACAGGGGATTCCGTCCGCCAGGCACTTGCGGAGGACACCGCAAACCAGTTGAAAGAGATCGGAATCAAGGTGACGACAGAGGGCGTCGGCTGGGATACGGCCTATGACCGGGCACAGTCCACACCGCTTATGTGGGGATGGGGCGCCCACACACCGATGGAGCTCTACAATATTTACCACACGGCTCCCGGAAAGCAATATGCGGAGTATTCCCCTTATGGAAACGAAAAGGTGAACGAATATATGGACGCGGCTCTGGCGGAGAGCGACCTTGAAAAGTCCTATGAACTCTGGAAAAACGCCCAGTGGGACGGAACGACAGGAATCACCCAGGACGGGGATCTTCCGTGGATCTGGCTTGTAAATATTGATCATTTATACTGGGTGAAAGATGGTCTGCAGGTGGCGGAACAGAAACTTCACCCACATGGACATGGCTGGTCGATCGTAAACAATGTCGACCAGTGGACATGGAAATAAAGAAAACGGGTCTGTGGTTTGGCAGACAGGCAGTACGGATGTGTTTGATGGTGCTTCTGGTAAGCATTCTGGCGTTTGGGCTCCTGGCGGTCTCACCCATAGATCCGCTTCAGACAAACGTCGGACAGACAGCTCTGGGCTCTATGAGCCCGGAGCAGATCGCAAAGCTGAAAAGCTACTGGGGAACAGATCTGCCTCCGGTGGAGCGGTATCTGAACTGGCTGAAAGATTTTCTCCACGGAAATATGGGAACATCCCTTTTATATCGCCGACCGGTGGCAGAGGTCATCGGGGAGAAGGTCATGAATTCCATCTGGCTTTTATTCACGGCATGGTTGTTTTCTGGTATTCTTGGCTTTTTCCTCGGCGTTCTCGCAGGAAAAAAGCGCGGTGGGATCATGGACCGGATCGTGACGGGATATTCCCTGTTTGTGGCCAGCACCCCGGCATTCTGGGTGGCAATGGTGCTGCTTATGGTATTTGCGGTGAAGCTTCACTGGTTTCCCATCGGATTCAGTGTGCCCATCGGCATGGATGCCGGGCAGATCTCCATTGCGGACAGGATCCGCCATGCGATTCTCCCGGCGGCGGCCCTCAGCATCACGGGAATTTCCTCCATCGCCCTGCACACGAGGGAAAAGCTCATCGAGGTCATGGAGAGCGACTATGTGCTGTTCGCGAGAGCCAGAGGCGAGTCAGACTGGTCGATCTTACGTCGCCATGGACTTCGGAACATTCTTCTGCCGGCCATGACGCTGCAGTTTGCATCGGTGAGTGAGATCATCGGCGGCTCCGTCCTTGTAGAACAGGTATTTTCCTATCCGGGATTGGGTCAGGCGGCTGTGACGGCAGGACTTGGAAGCGATGTGCCGCTTCTTCTGGGGATCACGGTGGTTACAGCGGTGATCGTCGCGGCGGGAAACCTTGCGGCGAATGTTCTCTACGGCGTGATCGACCCGCGGATCAGAGAGGGGGCGAAGCGCTGATGAAGAAAAATCGCAGAATACAGAGCTTCGCGCTTCTGATCCTGGCGGCTGTGCTGTTAGCGGTCATTGCGGTGCTCGGAAGTTTCTGGCAGGAAGCTGCCATCAGGACGGATTTTACGAGAAAAAATCTGGCACCGTGTATACAATATCCTTTTGGAACGGACTGGATGGGACGTGACATGTTCGTGCGGACAGTTGCGGGACTTTCTTTGAGTATCCGGATAGGACTTCTGACGGCGGCAGTCAGCGCGGTGATGGCCTTTGTATTGGGACTCAGCGCGGCGGTCTTCGGAAAGTTCGTGGACAGTGCGGTACGGCTGCTTATCGATATCGTCATGGGAATTCCCCATATGCTGCTTCTGATCCTGATCTCCTTTGCCTGCGGGCGTGGATTCTGGGGCGTTGTCTGTGGAATCGCGTTTACCCACTGGGCATCCCTGGCGCGACTGATCCGCGGGGAGGTCTTGCAGCTGAAGCAGAGTCAGTATGTGAAGATCGCGGAAAAGCTTGGAAAAGGGAAATTTTACATCGCGTTTTCCCATATGGCACCAAATCTTGTTCCGCAGTTTATCACGGGCCTGGTGCTCATGTTTCCCCATGCGATCCTGCATGAAGCCAGCATCACGTTCCTGGGCTTCGGTCTGTCTTCCGAGAGTCCGGCCGTCGGAGTTATCCTTTCGGAAAGCATGAAATATCTGGCCATGGGAAAATGGTGGCTGGCGCTGTTCCCGGGACTTTTCCTCGTTGGGACCGTGCTTCTGTTTCATTATATCGGACAGGAACTCTGCAGACTTTTGGATCCGGGCAGTGTTCATGAGTAAGGAGGCGGGGAAGATGAATGATACGATTTTGGAAGTTAAGGACCTCTCCGTCACCTTCACCCAGTATGAACGGGGATTTTCCAGGCGGACGATCCACGCGGTGGAGAAGATGGACCTGGAAATAAAAAGCGGTGAGATCGTCGCGGTGGTGGGATCCAGCGGTTCGGGAAAAAGTCTGCTGGCCCATGCGATCATGGGAATTCTTCCATACAACAGTGAGATGGACGGGGAGATACGGTTTCTTGGGGAGCTACTGACGGCAGATCGGGTAAAAGAAATCCGGGGACATGAGATCGTTCTGGTGCCCCAGAGCGTTTCTTACCTGGATCCGCTCATGAAGATCGGGGATCAGATCCAGAACGGGAAAAAGGATGTTTCTGTGAAGGAGAAATGCCTGGCGGTGCTGAAGCGCTATGGCTTAGCCCCGGATATCCGGGGAAAATACCCGTTTCAGCTCTCCGGCGGCATGACGCGGCGTGTCCTGATTTCCACGGCGGTGATGGAGAAGCCGAAGCTCGTCATCGCGGATGAGCCGACACCGGGACTTCACCTGGAGGCGGCGACCCGCGTCATGGGACATTTCCGGGAGATGACGGACGATGGGACAGGCGTGCTGCTGATCACCCACGACCTGGAGCTGGCGCTCCTGACAGCGGACCGTGTTATCGTGCTCTACGGCGGCAGAGTCGTCGAGGAGACAGATGCGGCGGCATTTCAGGATGAGAGGAATCTCAAACATCCGTACACGAAGGCGCTGTTTCGGTCCATGCCGAAGAACTGGAAGAAGGATGGGGAACAGCTCTGCGATATGGGGGAGATCTTAGAGGACATGCGAAAGGAATACGGCAGATGAGGCTGGAAGCGAGAGATATTTCTTTTAAATATGGAAAAGGGACGAGACAGATCCTGGATCATGTGAACCTTGCGGTGGAACCCGGAGAGAGTGTGGGGATCATGGCGCCCAGCGGATACGGGAAGACGACGCTCTGCAAGATTCTGGCGGGGTACGAGAGTCCGGATTCGGGGGAGGTTCTTGTGGACGGAATGCCGGTTCTTGAGCTTCATGGCTACTGTCCGGTACAGATGGTATGGCAGCATCCGGAACTCTCGGTGAATCCGAAGAGACGGTTGAGTACGGTTCTGGAGGAAGGCGACTGGACCTTTGAGAATCCCAGCGAGCGGGCACGGATCGAGGCGGGACTTGGGATCCGGGACGAGTGGAAAGACCGGTTCCCAGTGGAGGTCTCCGGCGGCGAGCTTCAGAGATTCTGTATTGCGAGAGCGTTGGGGCGACGGACGGAGCTTCTGATCGCGGACGAGATGACGACGATGCTGGACCTTATTACACAGGGGCAGATCTGGGATTTTGTCTTGAAGGAACTGAAGCGCCGGGAGATGGGGATGATTGCGGTGAGCCATTCGCCGGAGCTTCTGGAGAAGGTGTGTGACCGGGTGGTGCGGCTATGAGTCGTACAATACAGTGGTGGTAGTGGATTTGCCGATTTGGAATGCGAAGCATCGGCAAAATCAGTTACTGTTTGCGCAAGGCGTGAACAAAAACGGCGAAGATATTGAAAGTAGACCGTCTGCGGACAATACATTGACAAGTTTTGTAAGATTCCGTAAAATAACATCATAAAAATATTGATTTTACACGGTGCAGTGGATAACTGCGCCGTTTTATTTTACCGTAGGCGGCTGTGTCCAGCACGGAAATAGGGGGGAAAGCTTTGTATGAAAAAGCGTAAAAAGCTTGGAGCAGAAAGGCTGTCGGAGTTTTTCAGGCAGTTTTCTGTCCTGGTGGAGTCGGGATTATCAATTCCGGAAACATTGGAGATCATGCAGCAGGATGATACCGACCGGGAGTTCTGCCTGGCGTGTCGAAAACTGGGAGCGTTTATGACCGAGGGGAAGACCGTCGGGGATGCCATGGAAGAAACCGGGCGGTTTCCGGAACCGGCGATTCAGATGATCCGGGCAGCGGAGATGAGCGGCCAGCTTGTCAGGACGACGGCACGGCTGGCGGTCCATTATGAGAAAGAACACAGGACAGAGGGAAAAATCCGCAGCGCGGTTTTGTATCCGAAGATCCTGGTTCTGATGATGATCTTTCTAATGCTGTTCGTATTTCTGGAGATCCTGCCGACGTTAGAGCCGCTCCTGGTGGATGTGACGCTGCCGCTTCTTACAAGAATCCTCATGGGGATCAGCCATTTTCTGTATGCGTACCGCTATTTCCTGCCAGTGGCGGCTGTTATGATCCTGGCAGGATGGAAGATCCTGACGGAAAGAGTATGGTTTCGTTACAGCTATGACCGGGTAATCTGCAAATTTCCGGTGGTCGGACGGCAAATAAGGATCATCTGTACGGCAAGATTCTGTGAGAACATGTCCAGCCTTTATTCCAGTGGACTTCCGATCACATCCTGCCTGAAATATACGGAAGGAACGATCGGAAACAGGTATCTGGACCGGGAGATCAGGACGATCATGGCGCGTGTGAGCAGCGGAATGCTTTTGAGCGAGGCAATCCGGGAGAGTGGTGGATTTGAAAAGAAACTGGCGGCGGTGATCGTTACGGGAGAAGAGGCGGGTCACCTGGATAAAATGCTGGAGCGGATCGCGGGAAGCTATGAACATGAGTCAGATCTGGCGCTGAATAAGCTGGTGAACCTGCTGGAACCGGTAATGATCCTGCTGATCGGGATCTTTACCGGAATCCTGATCCTTGGAATCATGGAGCCGATGTGGAACATGTATGGAAGTATTCGATAAGGAGGGAGTGGCGGTGAGAAAGAACCGGAGCGAAGGATTTGTGATGGCGGAGATTCTGGTGACCGTGCTGTTTGTCACGGTATTTACCTCGCTTCTCTTTTCGTCTGGAGCAAGGCGCTATCGTTCAGCATTGAACTTTGCTGCTGGAACGGAAGCGAGGCTGGCAGCCGAGGCGGTGGTGCAGATCCTTGTGGAGAATATGTGTCAGGAGGAGCCGACAGGAATCCTTGAAAAATTACAGGGACCGGAGGGACTTCCGGAGACGGAGGCGGCAGTGTGGGCAGAGACTGGAAATGGGGAGAAAAAGAGGATCGAGACAGTCATCTCCTCCTATTGGAAAGAGGACGGTTCAGGACTTGTGCTGCATGCGGTCTGTACTGTAAATGACCGGAAGGAAGGCGCGTCGAGACTGATCCCCATGGCACCTGTTTTCGTGAGTACGCCGTCTTCGGCGGAACGGAACGGGGAGGAAAAGCCATGAAAAAGATATGGAAATGGAATGAGAATGGCTCAACACTGGTGGAGCTGATGACGGCGTTTCTGATCCTTCTTCTGGTAGCCGAGGCGATGCTTCTCAGTGTCTCCGGCTATTCAAAGACCGTGAAACGGTATCGGGAGATTTATGAGGCGGGAAACAGACTGGAACGCCATATGGGAGATGCGGAATACGGGGAACCGGCAGAGATCCATCTGGCGGTTGATGGAGAAGAATTTCTGGAATCGGGATATTTCGCGGAAGAAACGTCGGATACCGGAACCGTCCAGGTCTCGGGATTCTGGGTGTCCATGACTTCGGAAGAAGAGACAGGTGAAAGGAAAGATTAAAGATGGAGAAGGGTCATAGACGGGGGTTTACACTGGTTGAGGTCATGATCGTCATGCTGCTTTTCAGTATGCTGCTCCTTATGATCTTTCCGATGCGGCGGATGGCGGTGTGGGTACTGGATCACGCAAGGACGCAGGAGCAGGCAGAAATGCTTGGGGACGCGGTGTGGAGATATGTGGCGGACCGGCTGGAGACAGGTGCTGTGGAAGTGGAAGAACTGGACGGACTGTCCATGGACGCGTTTCATATCGATACGCTGAAACCGGAAATTGAGGTGGAAGAGAGCCGGTCTGGCCGCGTCCTTGTCACGGTACGGGTGATGGATGGAAAAAAGGCCCTGTATGAGAGGAATGGCAGTGTGCAGACCGGAGATGGCGCTGGATACAATCCCCGGCAGCCGCGGATCCGAAGTACAGACAGCAACTCACGAACCGTCTGCGTCAGCGAGGGGGAATGAGTTATGATAGAAAGAGGAAAAAGGGATGTTGGGCATATTAGGCGGAGAAGGAAAACAGGAAAATAAGAATGAGGTCCAGGAGATGGAGAGCTATGGGGCAGAGGCCGGATCTGCGGTGCAGCTCCTTGAGGAACTTTTAAATCTGGGATACCGGAAAAATGCCAGTGACATCCATCTGGAACCGCAGGAAGACCGGATGGTCGTCCGGATGAGGCTGGACGGCATGCTGCTCCATGTGCGGGAATATGACAAGGAAATGCATCAGCCGTTGGTGACGAGGGCGAAGGTCCTCAGCGGAATGGACATTGCGAAAAAGAGAGTGCCGCAGGACGGGCATTTTAAGGAGATGATCGACGGGATCTTTCTGGATGTGAGGACCAGCGTGGTCCCGACAATCTTTGGCGAGAAGATGGTGCTGAGATTCCTGAATATGAAAACGGAGATCGATCATGGCAAAACCTTTGGAATGCGTGAGGAAAATTATGAGAAGATGAAGAGGATCCTCAGAAGTCCGGGCGGGATCCTGTACCTTACAGGACCGACAGGATGCGGAAAGACTACCACATTATATATGATCCTGGAATATCTCGCGAAACAGCCGGTGAATATCGTGACCATCGAGGATCCTGTGGAGCGATATCTTCCGGGAATCAGCCAGATGCAGGTAAATGAACAGTCGGGGCTTACCTTTGAAGCAGGACTCCGTGCCGTTTTGAGACAGGATCCTGATATTATCATGGTCGGCGAGACGAGGGATCCGGAGACAGCGAAAACCAGTGTCCGCGCGGCAATCACCGGTCATCTGGTGCTCTCGACTCTGCACACGAAAAGCGCGGCGGGCGGAATCACGAGAATGGCAGATATGGGTGTCGAGCCGTATCTCACGGCGGACAGTTTATGCGGCATGGCGGCACAGAGACTGGTGAGAAAGGTATGTCCGCACTGTGCGGAGACGGTGGAACTTACGGATGAGGAGCAGAAGCTGTTTGGAAGAAAGATCCGGAGCGCAAGGCGCGGACGCGGATGTGAATTCTGTCGGAATACAGGATACAAAGGGAGAACTGCGGTTCATGAGATATTTGTGATGGACCGGGAACTGAAGAAGATGACTGCGGAAAACCGGCCGGAGTGGGAGATCGAGGATTATGTGGTGAAGACACAGGGGATGCGGATCATGCGGGAAGAGCTGGCGGATCTTGTGTGCGCCGGCGTGATTTCGATGGAGGAATTTTTACGGACGGTGGAGACGTGGTAAGACAGGTGAAAGGCAGGACATGCGCGGCATGTCCTGTCTTTTTTGACATCGAAAAATGCTTATAAATAATGCTTTTATTGGCATCGGTGAAAAAATGGTATGGTAAAAGTGACGAAAATGCAAAAATATTTTCGTGAAACTGACTAAATAATGGGGCCTTGGTTTTACGGATCCGATATGGATTCCGGGTATGGCCTGTGATATAGTTATGGACAAACGGAGGAACGAACCGGTTGGGGAGTTTCAGTCAAATCATAATAGATCTTTTGGAAGTCTTAAAAATCTTTGGAGGCAGATATTATCTGCTTTATCGAAAAGCCGCCGGCGGCTTTAGCCGGAATATCCAGGAGGAAAAATGAATCGAAAGAAAGTGGCGAAGTGGCTTGCTGCGGCCGGTTCTTTTGCTGTACTCACAAGCTGCCGGGGAGAACTCGTTCCCTACGCGGCGGAGAGAACGGCAGAATTTCTGACAGCAGAACCTGTGATCCTGAGGGATCGGGAAGCGGGCAGACGGTTTCTGATGGAGACGGTATCTGCCGCAGAACGGGAAGGGCGGCAGGAAATTGTGGTAACGGGAAAAGACAGCTCGTTCGATACGCTGGTGATCGCGCAGATGTTTCCCGGAGTGGTAAATATTTCAAAGCTGGATCTGGGGACCAGGAATGTGAACGGTGAGACGGTTACGGACTGCCGGATCGGCTTTGAATGGCGGGGGCGGGCGCCGGATTCCGGGGAAAATACCGTTCCAGGAACGGGAGACAAGTTCGGGGAGGAGGAAGACCGGGCCGCATGGAGGACCGGGGATGTGGTCTCGCGGGAGATTGCGGGAAAAGTATGCCGGTTTCGATGTATCGATGATGATTACCAGGACGGCAGAGGCAGTTATGGGAAACGTGCGCTGTTTCTGGCGGAAAATGTGATTCGGTCCGATGTGGACAGTACTTATGAGGAGCGGATCTTACTTCCGTTTGGAGAAAACAATAACTATAAGAAATCCCGAGTGAGAGAATGGCTGGGGGAACAGACAGAGACTGCGGTTCCAGATGCATCTTTTGTATACACGGGAGCATTGACGGCATTTACAGGGAAAACAGGGGATGGTGATTTTGCTGATAGCCGTCTGGATGGTCTTGAGAGCCATTTGCTGCCATACCAGGACTGCAGGGACAGATTCTTTCTGCTGTCTTTGGAGGAAGCATACCGGTATCGGGATGAGATCTGGAATCCGGAAGGAAAGGGAAGTTCTTACAGCCGGGGGTTCTGGCTTCGGACACCGGCTTATGAGGTGGATGAAAGAGGCAGTTTTGTATATGGAAACAGGGAGTATGTTGTAGATCTTGAAAATGGATGCTTCAGACAGGCGGATGTGTCAGATGTTGGGATCGGGATCTGCCCGGCATTCTGTCTGCCGCAGGCATAGAGGGGAGAAAAGAAATGAAGAAGAGCAGAAAAAACAGAGGCAGAAAGAGCCAGATGATGTTAGCAGGGTTAGGACTCTGCATGGCGCTTGGAACACCGGTAAGAGGAATGGCAGTTTTGAGAAGTGTGGAAACAGAGGCGGAGAGAACGGCGACGGCATCGGATGCCGTGGAAAATATTGCTGTGCTCGCTGCGGATGAGGAGATCTGGGGCGCTGATGTGGGCGATATGAGCTTTTTAAGTGGAAGAACTGGGGATGGAACAAAGGAAAAGCCGTACCAGATCACAACGAAGGAGCACCTCATTGGTCTCGCTGCCCTTGCGTCCATGGGAATGGAGGTTGGAAGTGGAGAGGGCACTTATCCGGGAAATTATAAAGGTGCTTGGTTTGAGTTAGGGAAAAATATTGATCTCGGTGGAATGAACTGGATCCCTATCGGATTCTATCACACTGGGGCGGATATGCGGGCCGGAAGAGTATCACCGTTTGAGGGGCATTTTAGCGGAAACGGAAAAACTGTGTCCAATTTCCGCATGTACCAGCCGTCCTGGGACTTTGGGGGACTGTTCGGCGCAGTGGAGAACGCGGAGATCACAGAGCTCAAGGTAAAGCCGGGGCATGTGATCACGGTAAAGGAGAATGGGGGAATTCTCGCGGGCCGTGCGAAACATTCAGTGATCCGGAACGTGACAGTAAACGGTACATTGAGGACTACCGGTACAGCCGGTGGAGTTATTGCGGATGTCCTGGAAGACTCTGTGGTGGAAAACTGTATTTCCGACCATGTGGCTATCGATACGGGAAGCGGAAAGGAGATCTTTGCCGGGGGAATTGCCGGACGGGCGGCAGAGTCTTTGATCGCGGATTGTGAGGTGAACACAGGGGACAGTCTGAGTGCCAGGATCCAGGGCGGCGGCTATGTGGGCGGAATCGTGGGATTCCAGAATTCCGCGGATATTTTCAATACGCATGTGATGGGAACCATCGGCGGAAGCGGCTCTCAGTCCATCGGCGGTATCACGGGAAAATACGCTTCCGGAAAGATGAAGGTGGCACGGTTTGAGGGGACCATCGCATCTTCCGGGCTTGGAAGTGCGGCGCGCGAGGGAACTTTTATTGGAACTCATGATACTGGCTTCCACTTCCGTTATGGGGTTGAGGACGGAGCGGATGTGGCGTACCTGTTCGCGGATACAGAGGAGAAGATTGCAGCCGGTGTCTGCGGCTCAGGTGTCTCGGATGACAATCGGTTCACCTACGATGCCCATATTGGCTTCTGGAACAAAGGAGATAATTTCTACACATTGGTGCAGGGACAGAACACGAAGAAAGAGGACGAACTCTATTTCTATGAGGAACTCGAGAACGGCGTTCTCCATGTAGTGGATACCGAGGCTGCGGTGAGACAGGATCTCTATACTCCAGATCATTTCGCACCGAATTCCGTGGGACGACCGATGCGGGGATATCTGCTGTCGGTCCTTCAGGTGGATACAGCGGCAAATTCAGGGAATTTCTATGATGTGGCGGTGTTGACGGCGAGAGGTCCGTCTGCCTACAGCAAGGAATTCCACAAAGCATACCGGGGCGCGGTGGCTGCCGGAGACACCGTTACAGTCCTCACGGCTCCGAAGAACACAGAGACAGAGAAATTCCAGATGGATGGTGTGCCGACCTATACAGATTCTCTTGGGCGCAGAAGGAAGACGACCTATCAGACAGGAGGTTCCTACCAGTTTGTGATGCCGGAACATGATACGGAGGTCTCTGCGGTCTATAAGAAAGTGGCAGCAGGTGTGCGGGTAGAGCCTCAGGAATTTGGTTTCCGGGTCATCGAGGAGCGCACCGGGGACCGGATGAACCCGTCGATCACCACGGAAGTGAGGGATACCGCGGGGAAATTGCTGGCGAGATATTTAAACGGAAAGCTGGAGTCGGGAACGAAGGTCCAGGACGTGAAGATCCAGGCTGTGGTCGATAAGAACAACGATGTCGCCGATGAGGCGGTGAGATGGAGTGTGGATGACGATGAGTTGATCATCTTAAAGAAAAATGATGATGAGGACGAGTCCGGATATACGAAAAAGAGCGCATCCATCGAGTTGAACCTGAATGCAGGATTCTTTAAGGATATTGTGGAGAAAGCGGAGACAGAACAGGCGAAGAAACAGTATCGGTACCCCATTGAGGATACGGTCTACGGAAACGGTACCCAGGGCGGACTTGCGGTTCTGACAGCAAAGACGAGACCGGCATCCAGCTTTGAGGAGAAGTTTGTGACCGCAAACTGCAGGATCCCGGTGACATTCCAGATCAAGGACCGGACGAAGATCGCAGCGGAAGGCGCGACTCTCGACAAAGCGGCATTGAATTTTATGGTGACAAGAACATTGACTGGTGACAGGAAAAAGCCGCAGGAAACGATCACGGTATCCGCACCGCAGATCCTGTCAGGATCCTTTGCACCGGACTATTTCGATAAAAAAGATATCAGCTGGACCGTCGGCGATAATGCCATTATCCAGGTGGACGCCGGTTTTGTGGAAGAGGGAATTGCGGACGGAGATTACCGGAACGCAAAGGTGATGGCGAAAAAGGATACGAGATGGATCTTGGATCTCATAGAGGCGGATGAAGCGGCTCATAAGGAACATATCTATGAGAAACGTACTGGGGGTGGAACAAGAAGCACGGAGGTAGTGATGGCGGCAAAGGATGCCCTTGGAAATATCCAGTCGGCAGTCTGCAGCGTGAAGGTGGATTTTGTGACAGATGACAGGACTGTGGTGATGCCGGAGGAGATCAAGGTGGATCAGGGAGAGCTGGTGTTTGACCTGATACTCACGAAAACGGGATCGAGATATAACCCGGCGGTCATATGGCAGGGCGCGGATGTACAGAAGATTACGGCAAAGCTGATACCGCAGGAAGCGTTAAAAGGAAATGGGGACGGTAGCTTCGAATTTAACTGGAACGTAAAAAATGGTGCTGTAAAGGTAGAAAACGGTGCGGTATCAGTAAATACGGAGGCATTCTGGATCGCGGAGGGGATGAAGAAATATCCGTATACGGCGGAATATGAGGACGAGATCACGGTCAGTGCTGGGGCTTTGGAGAAAAAGATTCCTGTGAAATTAAAGTTTAAGCTTGTGGATATGACCTGGTCCGGCAGCTCAGGAGGACGTTCTTCCGGCGGCGGAAGAACGGGAAGTGTGCTGAAAAAGGCCCAGAACACAGGGGAACAGCCAAAGGGCAGTGTCCCCGGTGAGTGGAGAAAGCAGGAGGATGGAAGCTGGAAATTTGTTTCCGGCGGAAGAACGTATGCCAATGAGTGGGCCTGGATCTACAACCCATATGCGAAAGAAGGACAGGAAAAGACTTCCTGGTTCCATTTTGCGGCTGACGGTAGGATGCAGACAGGGTGGTTTCTCGATGAAAAAGATGGAAGCTGGTATTATCTCCAGAAGACAAATGACGGAAGCCAGGGGAAAATGCAGACTGGCTGGATAAAAGAAGGAGAAGCGTGGTATTACCTGGGACCGACCGGGCGGATGACGAAAGGCTGGAACTGGATCAATGGAAAATGCTACTATATGGACCAGAAAAATGGACATATGCTGGCGGCCTGTGTGACGCCGGACGGCTACACTGTGGATGAGACAGGCGCATGGTGTGTCAGAGGTGCGGTACAGACGATTGGAAAGAAATAATGGCGGGGGATCAGTATGGAAGAGAAAAAAAGAAGGCGATGGTTGGCTGGATTTCTGGCAGTCATTATGACGATCACGGGAGTGGGGATTCCACTCCCGTTCCCGTCCGAGGCATCGGATGTGTGGCCGCAGAAATCGACGGCCCCGTATTACTGCCTCGATGGGGGAAAAGGCTGGAAGAAGGTCGACCGGTATGATATGTATAAGTTTGATACGATGCCGTCTCCGCTTACGGAAACGCAGGCGAAACGGTTATTCTGGGCATATCCGGACAACTGGTCGGCACTGAAGGACGCGGCAAAAAAGTTTGATCCGGGTCTTTATGCGGAGATCGCGTCTACGACGTCCAGTGCCAATATCGTAAAGTATGTGAAAGACGATGCCGGGACAAAATTTGCCTGGGTGGCTGACAATCCGGAAATTGAAGACCGCGCGATCGCTGTTATGGAGCAGGCGTCCTCCGTCGGGCTGGCGGCGGGAAAAGAAGCTCCGGATGCGATCAGGGGAGCAACTTCGGAAGATATGGCAGTGCCATTTCAGGTACTGCCTTTTTCTGACGGACCTGGCGCTCTGGATACGGAGTTTGTTCTCGGAAAAGAGTTTATCCGGGATATCGCGAAGATCGAGCCCCAGAGTGTGTGGGACAATGGATCCACAGGGGGAAACGTAGGATGGCTTGACGCATCCCAGGATAAAAATATCGCGAAATCGGTGATGGGACAAAATCTGTATGAGGTGACCTGGAGCGGGGATGCGATCCGGATCCACAATAATGGTTCAGTGACTGCAAATGAGAATGCTGTCGGAAGCAATATGACAGATGAAGAGAAGTACAATAAGACGACAGTGCGGTATAAGATCACCATGAGAGGCAATTCGGGCTGGTATACGGAAGGCAGCTGGAATCCGGAATATCTCAGGGAGTGGATGGACTTTAAGGTCTGCATCAACGCGCCGGAACATCAGAGACTCTATAAGGCGGATATGAGGATCATTCCCTCTGATATGGTGTTTTATCTGGTGATCAGCCAGGATGGGGAAAGCGGAGAACCAGGAGGCGCGGGAGACGGGGAAATACCGGAATACGGCGTGGAAACCCCGACTCTCGAATTTCAGATCTATCGTCACAAGGAGACCTTTTCGTCGGATTACAATGTCAGGCTTGTAAAACATGACGATGAGACTGGAATGCCGCTCAAGGGAAGCCAGTTCTATCTGTATGAGAGATTTGAGGACGGAGGAAAGATCTCAAAGACAGACGGCGAGGGAAGACTTGCGGAAAAGAACCTGAGCTTTCGCCCATGGAGCGGCTTTCAGGTGTTTTCGGAAGGAACCACGGACGAAAAAGGGGAGATAACCTACAAAGATGCCAGAAAGTATGCGTATGAAAAGACATACTGTGACGGACATGCCGCGCCGTCATGGGCAAATATGCCGGAGGACCAGGAAGATGGGGATTCCGGCGATGAGGACGGGAAAAAGAGCGATGCCTATGAGGAGGCCGCAGAACAGACCAGGGATAATAACAGGGCTGCGGCAAAGCAGTGGATGGAACTGGTGGAAGCCTGTGAGACAGAGGCGGAAGGAGGCTGCCATTTTCACTGGCTGGTGGATGAGAGTGTCTACGATGAGGTACAGGAAGTATTGGAAAGCGGAGAACCGGATGGGGGAAGCCGAAAAAATGCTGGAAATGAGCGAAAGCTCCGGGCTGCATCCGAAGCCGCATTTGAGGAATCCGGCTGCAAGGCGGATTGTGAGGAGACATACCAGAAGTTTATCGGACTGCGGTTTACCTATACATGGAAGGAGATCCAGGCAAGAAACGGGTATATCCTCCACGATCTGCACCTGGATGATATCCCTGTGGAGATGATCACGACGGATTCTTCCCAGGCGGGAGCAGACGCGGAAAAGCGATCCGAAAGCAGCCGTGAGATCACGGAAAACATCTGGTATTCGGGAAATGGAATGACAGGCGGGAGTACTGTTTCGGAGAGAAAAATACCGGTGGTAAAAAGCTGCGCGGAAACAATTATGAAGAGAACGGCGTCTAACGCGGAAGCGGATACGAAAGAAGCTGCGGTTAAAGCAACGGCGTCCAATTCAGAAAAGAAAAGTATTTTTGATCGGTTTTATGGCTGGTTTATGGGAAGAAGCCGGGAAGAAGCTGATGATGGTGAAGAATCTGATGACTGGGGAGAGTTTGAAGGCGTCGGGGACTTTGAGGATATTCTGGCGGATGCAGAGGAGGACAGAATCCGGCATCTGGATCCCGGGGATTCCGAAAAGTATTCGCACTGTAATTGCGCTGAGGACTGCGGGGATGCCTGGCATGTGTATGACCATCGAACTGAGGGGCGGATCCATATCACGAAAAAAGACAGAGATCTCTTTCGGGGAGAATCGGATGATTATTCGTCCTACGGGGATACGGAAGGAGACGGAACACTTGAAGGGGCCGTTTATGGCCTTTTTGCGGCGGAAGACATCGTTCATCCGGATGCGGAGGTGACAGGAAACGGAATTCTGACCAATACTGGCGTTGTCTATAAGAAAAATGATCTTGTGGCAGCGGCAGCAACAGATCAGGATGGAAATGCGGATTTTCTGTGTTATACGGAAGCACCGGGGATGGAGTACGATTATACGGCCGGAAAGCTCAGAAAAAGGACGGATGTCTCCTGGAACGGACCGGGAAACCTGTATCAGGAGAACCTGGAGAAGAACGGAAACTGGTGGATCGGGAGACCGCTGATTCTGGGAAAATATTATATAAAAGAACTTTCCAGAAGTGAGGGATATGAGCTTTCGGTAAACGGAATGGATCAGGAAATCACCAACCGGGGAGCAGGTTTTGAAACTCCAGGATCTGTGACGGACGCAAATGGAACGGCTGTGGTCACGATGCCGGAACTCGCAGCGGCAATGGAAGGCGATGACGGAAGTGGAAAAGGATATGATGAACTTCCATTTGCGGTCACATCAGCGGGGACAGCAGGGGAAAATGGAGATGAAGGTTATGAGATCTTTGCCTATGGTTTTCCGGAAGGAACGAAATTCTACCGCGTTGATACAGGGGAGGAGCTGGTGACAGGACCTCATGTGACGGGAACAGAAGAGGTGATTGTAAAAGACGAGGCGGGGAGAACCGTATGGAAACGGGCAGAGAGTGATTCCAGTGATCTCCTCTATCAGCCGGAGCGGGATGCGGCAGGAAATATTACCGGACAGGAACCGGTGAGCCGGATAGAACCGCAGATCTTAAAGGCAGAACAGATTCCGGAAAAGATATCGATGAGCCTTTCAAATCTGTCTGTCAATGAGGAAGATGAGCGGTTTCAGGTGAAACTGGAAGACTGTGACCTTTCAGACGAAACGTCGGAGAGCTTTCTCTTCTTAAAGGCTCAGACAGAGGAGATCCTTGGAAGAAACGGGTACGAAGTTCCGGTTACGGCCGGAGGTGTCCGCTCACTGGAGGATGTGCCAGTCTATAGCCGGGGAGTAAAAAAAGGACAGAAAGATCTCTGGGGAATGACAACAGATCCGGGAGAACCGGCAAAAAAGACCGTGTATGGTGCGGCGGTGCAGGAAATCACAGTGCCTGTCGAAAAGAATTCCAGTGTTCTGGATTTTATGAGAAGTATTTTCACCTGGTATCAGGAACATCCCCAGTGGAACTTTTGCGGAATCGATGGGATCAGAAAAGAGGATGCTGGTTACCAGGTAACACTGTACGCAGGGGCATCTTCTATTGGAAACCGCAGATTTTTTACCTCAAAGGTGGAAAATGGGAAAAAGACGCCGGACAGTGTCTATGCGGTGTACGAGGATCCGGTAAATCTCCGTTGGGTGTATCAGGAATATAAAAATAGCGGAAAATTCCGGTTCCAGACCGACAGACAGTATGTGATGGGGTCCGCCGGAAACAGAAGATATTATCTCGATGCAACTCTGACACCGGCTCTGATGCCGGGAACAGATGGAAAGCTGACAGAGATCATGCATCAGGTCATGGTTTATCATAAAGAGGGAGAAGAGGTGATCGATTACCTGTCGGGAGATCCGGCACATGGATACCGTGTTCCGCTGACGAGAACGGAAGATAAGATCGAGGTCACAACAGAAAAAGAGCTCGTGGAAAAAGAAGTGGAGCTTCAAAGCGTGGTGAGGGAGAAGTCTGGTGTATACAGAATTCAGGTTCGGACTTCCGAAAAAGATTCGTTCGGAAAGGACTTTAACGATGGAAAGACGAGTCTCACCTTAAACTTTATCGTAAAACTTCCGGAAAAAGATCATGTCCTGACGGAAAAGGAGATCCAGACGATCGGAAACGCGAATGTCTGGGGATATCAGGAAGGAGACCGGATCGGTTATGCGGAATATCTTGTAAAATTCTCAGGGGCAGCTCTTGCTGTGTCAGTCTCAAAAAATCAGGACTCTTCAGACACTTACATCACTGCGAAGCGGTTGGTATACCGCGGTCAGGATAAGATCAGCGAGGATGGAGATACGGGGCCCACGCCTGCTCTTGTACTGGAGCGGCCGGTAAAGCAGAAGATACGGGTAGAAAAAAAGACGGATGACGGGAAAAACATCGGAAATTTCCGGTTTAAGATCTATCTGAAGTCCAATCTGGAACGGATCTTCTGCACAAGAGACGGAGAGATCTTCTGGGTGGATAAAAACGGGAAAACGGTGCAGATCGAAGAATACCAGAAAAATTTCCCAGAGCTGGTCCAGAAGATCTACACGAAAAAGGCGGACCGCCAGGTACTGGAGACAGTGGGGCGGAAGATAGATCCGGATCATGGGAAAGCCGGGACGGATAAAGGGTATAACTATGAGAAATTCTTTGCAGCTGTCCGGACAGCAGACACGGATCGCTGGAAGAGAAGGGGACTCCTGTGGAATACATCATTTAAATCGTTTGTGGCCAGTCTTATTACCGGGGAGCAAAATGAGATCAATACCTCGGAATACGCAAAGGAGAATGCGAAACGCTCGGACGCAGTCCGGCAGTTTGCCATCGACTGGTATCTGAAAGCGGAGCAGGAACAGATGAAACAGGGAGAAAATGCATATTCGGATGAGCAGTATGATCATGCGCTCTATCTTGCGATCCAGAAAGCGGAGGACTATCTGCAGCCGTTTTTCAAGTATGATCTGGGAAAAATCTATGCGATTGCCTGGGACAGCGAAGAGAATGGCGGACTAGACGGGGATAGGACGACTCTGGCGGTCCGGAAGGAAAATGGACAGGCACAGGAAGAGGCAGCCTCAGCAGTATCGAAGTATCTTCCTTACGGAGAATATGTAATCGTGGAGGAACAGCCCCATGCGCCGGAGCTTCTTGACTTTAAGAATAGGCATTATGAGATCGATGCGCCGAAGGAGATATTTCTTCCAGTGGCAGGCGGACAGACTGAGGCTGGAGATGACTGGAAGGAGAAGTATGTATACAGGACTGCAGATTCTCCGTGGGATCTTGCAAAAAAATATCTGATACGCTTTAACGAGGAGCCGGCGGAAAACCAGAAACAGGAACTTCGGGAGTATGCGATATGTGCCCACAGCAATGATGGGGATTTTGAAGTCTATCCGTATGGACTTTCTGAGAAAAAGAGAGCAGGGCATTACGAGCCTTACGGGAATGAGAAGGTAAAGCAGTACTATCATTACCGGTTGGACAGTGAAAATGGAGCGAAGAAAGATGGAAAGGAGATGATGACAGGCGTAAAGACTGCCTATGACGGGGAATATGCGCCGATGCTTGTTCCATGGAGCATTGTGGATCCGAATGAGGAGAAAGAGGATACAGTCTGGGCCGGTTATGGGGAAAAGACATTTTTGAATCGAAAGTATTTCTCAAATCTGAGAATTGAGAAGCTTGATGCGGAAACTGGCGAGCCGATCCTTCATGATGACGCGGTATTTGGGGTCTATCGGGCGGAAAGAAATGAGGCGGATAACGGGGATGGTGCCGTGCGATGTTATACGGCGGATACGATGATCCTTGGAAGCCAGTATTTTCTTGAGGCGATGGGGGCAAAGGAGATCCGGCCATTTGCGAGAAAGGCAGCTGGGGCCGGAGAACTTTTTTATGGAACGGTTCCTGCCGGAACACCGATCTGCCAGGAGAGTGATCTGGTAAGCTTTACGGATAGAAATGGGCTGCAGACAGGAACACTCATGGCGATCCCGACGATCCGGGATATCGCGGAAAAGGGGATTCTCCAAGCAGTGGGATACGCAAAAACACCGAATCCGCTTCCTGCGGGGGTCTATGTGCTGGCGGAGGTGAAGCCGCCGTCCGGGTATGTGCGCTCAGGACCTGTAGCATTAGAGATTTACAGTGACCGGATCCTGTATTCCGGCGGCTGGACAGAAGGAAAAACGGCGGCAGCAGTTTACGGGTACGAGCAGGATCCAGATGGAATCCACCCGGAAAATGTAACGGATACTGCCAGGATATATGCGGAAAATACCGCAACAATTCTGGAAATTTCAAAAACAAAGACAATAGACTCAACTCGTGGAATGAAAGTATCAGGGCGAGTGGAAGGAACGATATCGGAACTTCGTGCACAGTACGGGCTCGAGAATCTTGATCTTGCCTACAATCATGCAGGTACATACCAGGGATTTGGCTGGAAAAAGGGGACTCTGGAGATGCTGGAGCAGAGGAAACGCAACGGAGAATGGGTGGAGATTGTCTATGAGAATGGAATCTTTCAGGGTTACGGTTATGTGACGAGAAAATTGGAGACGGCAGATCATCAGAATCCGTATGTAACAGGAGCGAAGCTTGCACTTTATGACGCGATCCGGATCAAGCAGACCGGGGATTCACAGGATCATGCATTTGAAGGTGTTGAGGTCACAAGGGACAGAAACGGAAATGTGACAGATATTGTCGTAAAAGAGGGATATGCCGGAGAAAAGCTGGAATTTTCCCGAGACAGAGCGTCAGTAGATGAGATGCGGGGAGAAGGTACCTGGGAAATCAAGACAGTGAAGCGAAGGGATACATCGGTCTTATTCTATGATCTTGGAAATCTTGATGTGATAAAAAAGGGAAAAGATGGGACTTTCTACGGCTATGACCGGGAAGGACGGCAGCAGAAGATCACCTTTGATACGGAATCGATCTATGTGTTGAAAAACGGACAGCCGGTATTTGAAATATCGGGAGGCGATTTTACAAAACTTGTGTATGACCGGAAATCGAAGGTATTTACTGCAACGGATCCGGAGACCACACTGTTTCATCTCGATGGATCTTTGTGCAGGGATGCGGAGGTCGATGCCTACACAGGCCTGGCATATGTGAAGAAGACAGAAATCGGATCGAATGGAAGAGAACAGCAGGTATTCTATGTATGGCCCGTGGTAAAGGAAACAGACACCGCGGGAAATCTGACTGGAAGAAGAAAAATACTGACGGGAAGACCGGCGGAGATCATGGAAGGAAGTGAAAATGCCTATATTACGGGAACGTGGAACACGGAAACAGGGGGGTTTGAAAAATGGATGGAACCGGTTCTCGATGAGTTTGGCTTGGTGAAATATTATCCGGAGAGCGGAGCTCTGTATAAAAAGGGTGAGCCGGTCTATGACCGGGATGGGGACTATGTGACATACCGGTATGAGAATCTTCTGGAGATGGAAAACCGGGGTGCGTATCATTTAAATGAGAGAGAACAGCTGCTTGATGTGGGAGATCCGGAGAATGAGGCGGATGACGTGCCGCTAAAGCACAGGAAAGGAGAGTCATATCTGATTCCAAATGTGTGGATCAGCGGCGAAAAAACGATTCAGGATGGACGGATGGATGAAAGTATGGACGGACAGCCGGACCTTTTAAGGCGGGTGATCCCGGGCAGCTATATCCTGGAAGAACTGGAAGCGCCGGATGGTTATGTCCGCACATTTCCGTCAGCAGTGGAAGTGAAGGAGACGAATGAGGTCCAGAGAGTACTCCTGTCGGATGAAAAAACAAAGGTGGAGATCGCAAAAATCGACGGAACAGAAGATTACCGTCAGAAGGTAGAAAACCGCACAGATATGGAGACAAGTGAAACAAGCACAGAGATCCGGGGCACATACAGCCAGACCTTTGTAACAGGGGCGAAGCTTGCGCTGTTTAAGGCAAAGCGGGTAAATACTGCCGATCATGATAAATATCCTAAAGGATATTATCTCGTGAAGACAGAGGAGACACCGGCTGTGTGGAACTCGGAAGATCCTGTGGATAACCGTAAAGTTTCAGTCACTGCAATGTGGATAACGGATGGAAAACCGAAATATTTTGAAGGGATTCCTGTGGGTGATTATATTCTGGAGGAACTAGAAACACCGGATGGTTACCTTCCTGCATCCATGGAGATTACAGTGGAGGAAACGGGAAATCTGCAGAGCTTTGTTTTGAAAGACGATCATACGAAGCTAGAGGTCTTTAAGCTTGAGAGAAATGCATCCGGGGAGAAAGAGCCGTTATCCTGGCCTGCCGCAGCAGAGTTTGTCCTCTGTGAGGCAGTTCTGGATGAGAATGGGGGAGCAAAGACGGAAAACGGCGCTTATCTGTACCGGAAAGACCGAATCGTGGACAGTTGGAAGGCGGATGATCTGTCGGAATATGTTCCGGCGATTCCAGAGGCGTATGAAAAGATGTTTGGACAGTATGGAAATGAATTCCGGCAGTTCTCGTGGAAAAAGGAATCTCAGGGAAGAGTCGCTTCAGGAGATGCCAGACTTCTGGAGGATATGGCGACGGAAAACAGAGAAATCATCACACAGATCTGGGAATTATCGGATGGAAGCAGAATGCAGGTCTCAGTCACGGTTGATGGCGATCCGCAAAGATTAACATCCGACGGTCAGCTGTCACCGCGGTTTGAATACCAGTTCCGCTATCATGACAGATCATCCGAGAGGTATCCGGGAATGACCAGTTATGATGTGAGAGCCGGTCTGCACCGAATTGACCGGATTCCGGAAGGAAAATATGTACTTCTTGAGACGAGAGTTCCGGACGGTTATCAGGGTGCGGAACCGATCCTTATCACGGTAGACCAGACGGAGAATATCGTCCGTTATGAGGTGGAAAACAGACGGGAACCGGAAGAAAAGACGGCCCTTGGCAGGTTCAGGATCCGAAAGACAGATGCGGAAGATAAAGAATTGAAACTTTCCGGGGCATGGTTTGAGGCGGTCTGTGTACAGACGGGAGAAAAGACGGTATTTATGACCGGTGCAGATGGAATTGCGCTGTCACCGGAGCTCCCGATCGGTTATCTGAAAAATGGTGCCTGGGTCATGTACGAGTATGAGGTTCAGGAGATCCAGTCTCCACCCGGATATGGGTGTTCGGAAGAGACGTTTTCTATCGTATTTGACAGGGAAAAAGAAGCGGTGGTCCAGTTGTATGAACTTTCGATTACGAATAAAAAGACGAGAGCACAGTTCAGCAAGTTAGATATGGCGACGGGAGAAGAACTGCCTGGAGCGTCCCTGGAGTTAAAAACGGTGGATGGAACGGTCATCGATTCCTGGATATCAGGAAAAACTCCGCATTTTGTGGATGGAACGCTGACAGCAGGAGAGACGTATATCCTGACGGAAATATCTGCGCCGGATGGGTATGAGATCGCTGAATCCATCAAATTTACAGTGCCAATAGATGGAAGCTTTATAAAAATCGAGATGACAGACCGCAGAAAAACACTGGACGAACCGGAAAGACCTACTGAACCGGAACTGCCGACAGAGCCGGCCGAATCTGAGACAACGGCGTCAGCGGAGACTCCGACAGCGCCGAAGGAACCGGAGACGTCTGAGAGACCGGCAGAGCCGGAACAGCCAACAGCGCCCACTCCGCATGACAAACCGAAGAAACCGGTGGAGGCAGAGTGGACAGAACCGGAATCAGAGGAGGAATCGAAACAAGAACGGGACCGAGAAAAGACGTATGGCAGGATTACGGTACGCTATGAGCGGGAATTTTCCGGCAGCACAGAGGGGCGAGTCCGTCAGAAGGACAGGACAAGTCTCAGCCCCCCGGAGACTGGCGATACCCGGAGACCGGAAATAGCGGCATTTGGTCTGTTTATCGGATTCCTTGGTCTTTGGTATCTGCATATAAAGAAGGAGGAAAATGAGAGAAAAGAAGAACGTAAGGATAAAAAATGAGGGGAGCCGAATATTCCGGCTTCCTGTCAAAAAAATTTCCGGTTTTTTAGGAAGTGTGATGTTTCTGTCATGTCTGGCATTTCCGCTGCCTACGTTTGCAGAGAG
>UMEM01009376.1_pt1 | contig 40549 bp, 57 predicted proteins | sample 1964761 | NCBI WGS metagenome assembly UMEM01 (sample SAMEA4836021, study PRJEB28245) | human gut metagenome | biome: gut microbiome; material: fecal sample | place: Denmark | collected 2008 | reverse complement strand
ACTCCAGTCAAAATGATATCTTCTGAATTATTCTCGTAGCCACCTTCACAACTCCCAATAATGTATGGTTCATTAAGGCTAAATCTTTCTAAACTTGTGTTTTCTGATATAGTAGATTCTGAAAATCCTATCCAAACCTTGTCCCCTTCTTTGCGAGGAAATTGAAGTTTCCAATCTCCAAATTTGAGAAAATCAAGTTTTACATCAATTAAAGTTGGATATTTAGTTAATTTCCCACAAAGTACTCTTTGAGGTATTATCTCAACTGTACAAGTTCCAGCACCATAATCAACACTTTTTACAATAGCAGGTAAAGATGTATGTATTTCATTTTCTCTGTCCTCAATCATTGCTTTTATTATTTCTAATTCCATTAAAGTACCTCTAAAATTGCATTTACTGAAAATGTTTCAACATCTCCAGCTGTATAAGTACATTCTTTAACTATTCCTTCTCCGTTCCATACAGAAGACTCTATTTGCAGTTTTTGTCCTATTTTTACAAGTGGAACTAAAAATGCTTCTATTGTATATTTTTGCTTTTCTTTCTTTTTCTTATCTTCTTTTTTGTCTTTTTTTACCTCAGCTTTTTCTTGCTGTTTTTCAACTCTAACTAAACCTTGTTCACTTCCCAGTTTTAAAGTAGTGCTATATGCTTTTCCTGGAACTTTAAATTCAATAGTTGTATCAGTAAATCTTGCAATAGTTCCAGTGTCTTTGGCTAAAATTGAAATAACATTAGAAAGTCTATTTGAAAAGACTTTTCCATTTGGATAAACAGTATCTTTTGCTAATTCTTTAACATCTATTTTAAATGGAATACTTTTTTCTAATTGTTTCAATATTTCACTTGCTTTAATTCCTGCTTTAAATTGTACATTCACAGCTGTATTTGTATAAGCACGATTATTAGGACTTGCAACAATAACTGTTACTAAATCATTTCCGTCTCTATATGTTCTTACACTTTCAACCAAGCCACCAAATATGCTTTGATGTAATTCTCTATAACCTGCATCAATATTAACTATTTGATTTGCTTGGATTTTATTTTTTGTAGTTTCAGATAAGTTATATATTTTAATAGTAGCTGTATCACTCTTATTATCATCAGTGCATTTAATATCAAATTCTACATCAATGTCTTCATAATCAAATATTAACTCTCCAACAGTTACCACTCTCACTTGTTTCCATAATTTAGCCATTATCATCACCTATCAGAAAAAATTTGTAATCTTTGTTAAGATTTTGAGGAGTTATCTTATCTCTTTCTTCAGCAAAATTATTTATTTTTATACATCTTAACTGTTGTATTTTTTCAATTCTTACAAGAGACAAAAAATTTATATCAGGAACTAATCTAAAAAAACCAGTTATTCTGTTTTCATCAGAGTCTAATATAGATACATAAATATAGCTGTCTACATTGTTATAAATTAAATCTAGCTTTAAATTACTACCAATATCAGCTATTATTCCATTTTGTTCTATCCCTTCAACATCTATTTCTAATGCTTTTATCATCCTACTAATCCCCCTAATTGTTTAAGTGATGATTTTCCTCTTTCTTTTTCTTTCGCTTTTGCTTCTATTTTTGCCTTTTCAGTATTAGTTGCACCTTTTACTTTTGCAGTAGTTCTTCTCTTTTTCCCACCAGTACTTTTAGCTTTTTTATAGTCAGTTTTTACATCAGTTGACTTAATTTCTGCAACTGTTATTTGTCTTAAAACTATATAATAAGTAAAACATTCTTTCTTTGTGTAGTCCTCTATTTCTTCAATACTTTCAATTACAATATTTTCATATTTATCTCTACCTGCATAATAGAAAAGCACAGGTTCTCCTGCTTCAAGCATTTGCTCTAAACTTTTTCTATTAAATTCTTTTTGATTAGAATTGTCTACAACAGTTATATTTATAAGCATTGCTTCTTTTCTAACTGTATCTGCAATATTAAATCCTTTTTCAACTCTTCTATTTGTAACAGTTGCTGACATAGTTCTTGATTTTTCTGAAATAATATCAAGTTCTATATCTCCAAGTTTTGATTTTTCCTTTCCTGTATTGAAGTAATCCCCAATCATTTGCATTAAGTTATTAAATAAACTCATTCCAAACCACCTGCTTGAGTAAAGTTACCTCCAATTTCAGCTCTTAGTCTTTGTTTTTCTTCTGCCTGAATTCTTCTTACAATACCTTCAAACTGTTTAGCAACTTCATTTTGTGCCTCTCCTGTAACTTTTATTTCATATTTTGAATTGTTTACATATTCAAATTTTTTATTTTCTTTTTTTACTACAGATTTTTCTATTTTTTGTTTAGTATCTTGAGCTATTTTTTTATCAGGCAGTCTTGGTGCATAATAAGTATCTACTTTACTAATTTCCTTATTTTTATTATCTAAAAGTTGTTGAATTTCTTTATTTTTTTCATAAGTTCCATAATTAGTTGTTGTTTTATTTTCATAAGGAAATCCATAAGATGATAAAGGTATAACAGGTGCTGAACCTGGAATTATTATTTCCTTTTCTACTGGAAAAGCAATATTTCCTTGATTTTTTTGAACATATTCCATTGTTTTAAAATTTTTTTGTTGCTGCTTTATTGCTTCATCAAGGACATATTTTTGGTGCATATCATCAGTTTCATTCATGTGTTGACCTGCACCATACAATTTGTCCCAACCACCTGATATGTTTCCTAAAGATGTGTCCCAATTAATATCTTCAAAATCTCCTGTAAGTACATTTACAGTATTCTTTCCAAAATCATAAATTGCTCCACCAGTTGCTCCCCATATCATTTGAAGTAACCCAGCCCCACCTTGTAAAGTATCTAATAAGTCAGATAAAACCTTAGTTGTTAGACTAATTTTTTCTATTCCTGAATCAGCTTTGTTTACCCATAAATCCCATAAATCTGCAATACCTTTTCTCAAATCTTCAAATCTATAATCTGTTCCAGTAAATTTAAGAATTGCATTTATAGCATCTTCTGTAAAACTTTCTTTTCCAAGAAATGCTGCAAATATATCTTCAATTATCAAAAAGCCACTAATAATTGGAAATTGTTTTAATAACAAAAATCCAGTTATTAATTTAATAGTATTTCTTGCTTCTGGTGGCAATGCTTTAAGAACATTAAAAATACCTCCTATTGTTCTAGTAATTGTATTAAATGCCCCTGCTCCTGCTTTTATAAGTCCACCTAAAAAATCTTGAATCCATTCAGCATTATCAGCAATCATACTCCAAAAGTCTGCTCTTGTATCTCTTACAAGTCCGCCTATATATTCATAGATATCTCCTATTCTATTTTGTGCTGAAACTATCTTTCCTTCGGGAGTTTTTAAAAATTCAGCATTTTGTTCTCCTACTCTTTCTTTAATTTCTTTTGCCAATATAGCTATTCTTTCTTGTTGAGTAGCATTCTCAAAAACTTTTTGTGTATGTTCATCTAGTACAATCCCAGCTTGTTTTAATGCTCTAACTTGTCCACTTGTAACAGCTATTCCTAAAGATTTACTCCATTTTTCTGCATCCATTGAAGTTGCTTTTAAACCTTTTTCAGCAACCATTAAATTTTGAACTTGTGGTAATAAGTCTTTAATACTTTCTTCATTCAATTTAAATGAGGCTAACTGTCTTATTCCCGCTAATGATACTTCATCTCCAATTACTCCTGTTTTTTGAAGTTCAGAAGCATAATCTTTTAGACCTTGAATTTGCTCATCTCTGAAATTTTGTGCTCTTAAAGTTGCATATAACTTTGTTTCATTTTCTAACTGTAAATTACTAGCTTCCACAGCTTTGTTATATTGCCCTATTAGACTTGATATTGCAAAATATCCAGCAGCCATTTGAAATAGTCCATTACTTGCTACTGATTTTAAAGATGACAAACTAGACTTTAAGCCATTTATTTGATTATTAACAGCTTGAAAGCCTTGTCCTTTTAAGTAGCTCATTATGTTTATACTTAAAGTTCTAATTGCCATCTTTTATTTCCTCCACATATCTTATAAGTCTATCAAAATACCTTTGTAATTCTCTAACAGTATAATTTTCAGTATCTTTAAAATTTTTAGTATATCCACTTATACAAGTGATCATATATTCTATGCTTTCAGCATTATATTTAATATCATTACATTCTACGAAATGTTTCCCTGATTTGTACTAAATAAAGTAATTCACCTACTTGCTTAAAAACTTCTTCTCCCATTTTTACAAGCTCATGGTATTTGTAATCATTAACATCTTTTTTTAATCTTTTTAAAAAGAACTCTGCAACATAGGCAGGATTATGTTTATTTTGTCCAACAGATGTTAATATTTCTTGTGCTAGATATAGATCTTTTTCACCATTTTCTTTTTTTAAAGATAGTTCCAAATCTCCATATTTTACTATGTCAGGAATGTTCAATAATTCTTCAAGTTTTGGATTAGTATCTGCTGGATATTTCAAAATTTCTTCACAATACCCTACTAAATCATTATCTGAAAATCTTTTTTCAAGCTCAAGAATATATTGTGAAGGTTGCTCCATTAAAATTATTTTTTTATTATTTACCATTAATTCTTCTTTTTTCATCATTCACTCCTATTTCAATAAGTCATTTGTTTCTTTTAAATCAATAACTCTTATTTGCCATTCCCTTGCCTTTGGTGCTTTTTCAGCATTAAAGTCAGCTATTTTTACAAAGTGTGCCTTTGAAGCATTTGACCCAATGTCACCATTGAAGTTTCCATCTACCACTAAAACTCCAAATTCTTTTGCACTTGAAGCAAGTCTTTTAAGAGTAACATTTAATGGACTTGCAGCTAAGACTTTTAAAGTAATTAAAGCATTTCTATTATTATGTTCTACTGTAGTTGAATCTCCATCTACTCCAGTTATAACCTCTCTAAAATCTTCCTCATAAGCAACTGTAAACTTTACATCTTCTCCAAAGTCATACATTCTAATCCCATCTATAATTAAATCTACTTTATTGGGATTATAGTTATAATGATTTTTTGGCATTTTTTACCTCCCTTCTATACTGCAAAATAAAGATCTATTCTAGCTTCTTTAATTCCATAAGTATAGTAACAATTAACTTTTACTCCTGTTAATATTCCTTTTAAAATATCATTTTGTGGAATATTTTCAATAGGAATAAAGGTAACAGTAGTTTTTCCTTCTGCTAATGCACCCATAGTTTCAAATTGTCCAGTTCTTTTTAAAATAGTATCTTTCAATGGACTCATATCATAAAATGTTGGTTTTGGTGTTGCTTTTAACCATAAAGTAATATCTTCCTCTAATCTAAATTGAAGAGCCTTTGCACAGTGCTCAAAATCTATACTACTTCCAACAACAGTTACTCCATTAGCAAGACCTAATTGACCTTTCATTGAAGCAATATAGTTACAGTTTAAAGTATCTAGTTTACTTTGTTCTGCCCCAAACATTCCACTATCTATTGTTCCATTTATTAATTTATTTGCTATCAAAGTTGAACCTGGAAATTTTGATATTGTGTACCCTGCAACAGCTCCTGCAACTGTTTCATCATTTTTGCTAAAAAATAGAGCTGTTGTATCTTCTCCAATTGCTTTTACTTTATTATCAACATTCATTACAGCTTCATCTTTTGAAACCTCAGCAAATAGCATTTTTCTTCTTGCACCAATTTCCTTAGAAATTTTAGCAATTTCTGCAATATCTGTTGTATCTACAACTGTTCCAAACCAGTCATTTTTTACTTCATCAAAAAATTCTTTATATTTACTGCCTTGAACTTCTTTTCCATAAACTAATACTTCTTGTGCTCCTGCATTAAAAACTGCTTGAAGTATTTTATATGCTTCATCATCAGAATTTAACCCAATAACATCTTCAATTTTATTTATTTTTTGTTCAGTAACTGTTTTTTTTACTGAAAATACTCCTACAACATTAACTGTTGCTTGTGCCACTGGCACAGGTTTATGAACATTTAAAAAGACTATTTTCTTTTCAGTACCTACTACTATTGACATTCTTTCCTCCTTATCTTGCTTTTACCTCTATTTCAACTTTTTCAATATATTCTATTTCAGCAATATTTTCTTCAAGAGTGTTAATATACATATCAAAGCTATATCTTTCTGTGTAACTATCCTTAGTTAATTCTGATAAATCTACTGTTGCTGTAACCTCTTCTATAACTATACTTTTTCCACTTCTTGCTATAAGCCAATCAAAGCCTATTTTATGTTCAAATTTTTCTTTTATTTTTCTTACATCTTCAAAACTTTCATTTTCAGATAAAGTAAAGGAAAAACTTATAACATGTTGATGAACTTCATATTGCTTGAAAATTCCTTTTTTTCCCTCTTCTCTGTCTTCAAATTTATTGATAGTTTTGTTACTAAGAGTTCTTGAAACTATACGAGGTAAAGTTAAATTTCTATCATATTTAAAATCAACACTTGGCTTTATTTGGAACTTATCACTTATTTTTTCCATTTCTTTCAATAAAAATACTTCAAGTTCTCTATTGTCCATTTCTCATCAGCTCCAGTGAAAACTCTACAAAATCTGCATAAATTCTTGGTAATATTTCAGTTACTTTATATTTATATCCTTCAACTTCAATAACATCATCCAGTTTTAATCCAACAACTTTTAAAGTTTTTCCACTTAAAACGCCTATAATTCTTCCACCATCTTGTAAATTTGGATTATAGCCTCTTAAAGTTTTTTTACATATAAGCATTGCAGCATTAAATTTATGATCTGTTGTTTTTGGATTATCAATATTGCCAGTTATTTTTCTAGTTATTTCATAATTTCTCAATTCTTCACCAGCAAATTCATCTAAAGTAAATTCCATAATTACTCCTATTCAATCTTATACTTAACACTTCTTACAAGAGCTCCAGTATCATAAAGAGGTTTATCACTTCCCTTAGCTTTTACTGTACTTTCTGCAAGTGCCGCATAAGTCCCATTTAATATCATTTCTCTAACTTTTTTTACTACATCTTTTCCAACTGTTTCAAAAGCCTTATGTGCTGTCATTTTCCCATCTGCAATCTTATCTACACATCTTTCCATAAGGTTTGAAATATTATCATAATGTGCATCAAAAGTTGAACGAAAAAACGGACGAGCAGGAAAAGGTACATCAAAATTTTCATTTCCATATTCCATAAGCATAGCTATAAAATCCACTTTAATTCCACCAGGATATGTTGCTTTGTCATCAATATAAATAATTAGTTTCAATTTATCCAATTTTTCTAATTCTTCTTTAATTTTTTTATAACCATTATCTATATCTTGCATCAAAAACTTCTCCTTGAAAATCTTTTCATTATTCTTGCAGCCTCCACAGAAGCAAATGTTATATCTCCAATTTTTTGACTTCTATCATAACTAACAGACATATCACTTATAGACTTGCTTGTTATCCCCTTACCAAGCCTCTTTATATCTTCATTTCCACCTGTCATAATTGCATAGGCTTCTAATATTTGTGCTCTTTTTATAAGTTCTAAAACTCTTGGTTTATCCTTTTTTCTTGGAAAATTTTTTTCTGTTTTATAACCTTCTCTAGCACCAATATTTTCAATTTTGTCAAATGCTTGATACAAAGCTCTTTTTAGTTTTTCTTCATTTATATTTGAATATCTTTCTTCTAAAAATTTTTTAGCTTCTTCAAGTTCAACATAGCCTATCATTTTTTACTTCCTTTTTTCTTTTCATCATGTTCTTCAACATTTTCTTGATTTTCTTCTTCAATATTTGCAACTTCTTCTACTTTTGTTTCTTTTATTTCTTCAATAGCAGGATTTTTTAATAATTCCTTTGCTACTATATCATCTACTTCAATTTCTCCGTTGACAAAATTATATACTTTTCCATTGCAATATACTGATACTTTATCAAATGTTTTATGTTTTAATTTCATTGTTCCTCCCTTTTAGGAATATCCCTGACCTCATTGTCAGGGACATTGTCCTTTTATTATTTTTTTAAACCAGTTATCATTCCCATTGTGTGAATATTTCTAACTTCAACACTTAATTCAGAAAGAATTAAACCTTGTGTTGAGTCTCCTCTTTTTCCCATATATTCATGGAATATTTCTCTGCCTTGTAATGGTCTTAATGTTATATCATCATGATTTAAAATTAAGATTTCAGTTGAACGAAGGTTATTTGAAACTATTATTGGTAATGTTCCAAAATCAGTAGCTACATGAGTTGCAATAGCACCTAATGTTGTTGTTTCAGGATTTGCTTGAATATATCCTTTTAGTAATTTTGATATTTTCATCTTTTGTACTCCTGGAACGTATAAAGCATAGTTTCCACCTGTTAAATCTCCACCAGCATTAAAAATTTTCTTTAATGCATTACCTAAAATTTCTAATGAAATTTCATTATTTGAAGCATCAACTACTTGTCCTTTTGCTAAGAAATTTCTAACTCCGTCCATTCCTCTTTTTTGACCACTTTCAAATTTCTTTCCTGAAATTATTGCTTTTTCTATTTTTCCAACTACCTTATCCATTTTTCTTATTTGCTCAAATGTATAAGCATCTGTTCCACCACTTGAAGGTAAAGTTATTGCAGTTGCTGTCCCAGATAAAGAAATTTCTTCTCTTATGATTTGAGTATTGTTATCAAAATTTACTCCTGCTTTGTAATTAGCACCTTGTAAATCTGCACCTTCCTCTAAGTTATCATTTATAAAGAATATTTCTTCTCCTGCTTCATAAGTTGCCCCTGCTGTTGTTCCAAGTTGTGCTCTTGTTACTGTTAAAGTATCTCCTGATATTGCTGTAACTTGTACAACTTCATCTCCTATTGCTGCTAGGCATCCAGCAGTAAATATTGAAGCATCTTCAACAGTAAATGATGTTGCTGCAGCTGTTGCTACTTTTGCTTTTATAGCTGTTTGTGTTCCTTCTGATGAGTAGTCAACCCAAGAAATTTTAGCTTGTGTTGTTGGTGTAACATTTCCTAAATTAATTAAATTAAGATATAAAGGTGCTTTGTTTGCATTTGTATATGCCAAAGCTGGTGTTAAATCTTCCTTTTTTCCTACAATTCTTTCTATTGTTATGATATCTGCCATTGTTTATTCCTCCTATTTTTTTTCTAATTCTTCTTTTTTACTTATTAAAACCAATATTTTTGCCCTATTTTGTTGTGACGGCTTTTTCTTTAATTCTTCAATTTCTTGATTTATTTTTTCAAGTTCAGTTGCAGGAGTTGTTTTTGGTAGTCCTGGTGGAGTTGTTTGCCCTCCTGACACTCCTGGATTAAATAAATCTTTATATGTTTCTTGAAGTTTTGTAAGTTGTTCATCTAAACCTTCAATTTTATCATCTTTAAAGTTAATTTTTGAAAAGTCTATTTTTGACATTAATAAATCCCCATACTTAACTCCAGATAAAATTTTCCCTACTGCTAATTTTTTGATATTTTCTACTGTTCCACCTAAAACTAAACCTTGTTTTAAAGTGTCGTCATTAACATCTATACCTAACTTTTCTTTTAAATAGCCTTTCACCATTTCCTCAGATAATTTAGATTTTAATTCTTTGTTTCCTTCTACAAATGCTTTTACTTCATCTTCAGTAAGTGGAGTTTTTACTTCTTTTGTTTCAACCTTAGTTTCAACTTTACTAAAACCATTCTTACTTAAAAAGTCCTTATTTTCTTCTTTTTTTAAATAGTCAATTACTTCTTGTTCATTTTCAATCATTCTTTATTTCCTCCTTGTTTTACTGGTTCAGCCCAACATCTACATCCAAACTCTTGTCCTGGTAAAATATCATCATCAACTCCAAAAATTTTTCCATCTTTTTCAACATGTTCCATTCTTACATAGTTATCTTCCATAGTTCTCCAAATATATTTTTCTATGCCATTTTCAAGCCATAAATCTTGAAGTTGATTAGCATATAAGTTACCAGCTTCATTTCTTGCCCATAGTTCATTTCTTCTATTAGCCCATTTTTGTAGCTTGTCAATATCACTAGACCCTAAACTTTTTTTGCTTTTTAACTGATCAATTAATGCTTTCATTTCTTTGTTTGGTGCATAATTAGCATTCAATTGACTTATAAGTTTATTAATATCAGTATTTGAAATGTTGCCATTTCTTAATTTTTCAAATCTAAAATTAATAGTACTATCAAAAGTTTTTAATAAATTTTGTATTTCTTTTTCTCTTGTTTTACCTAACTGATCCTTAAAAGTTTCTTTCATATTTTGTACTCTTAAATAGTTCTCTCTAATCCAATATTTTGCACCTTTTAAATCAGTCTGCTTTAATTCATCATCAGTTAAAGTTCTCCAATTCTTAAAAACTTCTTTATTTGTTGCAATAGCAACATTTTTTAAATCTTCAATGATTTTCTTTTTTTCTTTATTATCAAACTCAACATCTGAAAAATCTTCTTCTGTTGATTTTTTCATTTTCTTTAAAATTATCTTTGAATTAAGATTGAATACCCTTCGTAAAGTATTCTCAGCACTATGTGGAAAAAGGCTTTTTTTCTTACTCATTTAAACCTAACTCCTCTATCAATTCATCAGCTTGTTTTTTTATAAGACCTGCAACTCTTTCTTCTGTATCCAACTGTGACAATGTTTGTAATGCTTCTATTAATTTAGTTTTATATGCTAAATCACTTTTTAATCTTGTCATTTCTTCATCAATATCAACATCACCAATATTTACATATTTAATTGCACTTTCTATGCTTAAAATTCCTGATGTTATTCCTTGCACTGCTATTATTATTTTTTCTCCAACTCCAAGACTTAAAATATCCTTACCACTTATCGTTATATCTAATTCACTATTATGAATTATTGAATATCCCCATTTAACTATTTTTTCAAATCCTGAAAATACTCTATCCCTCTTAGTTATAACAGTTGATATAATTCTTTCTAAATCTCTTCTTTTCGCTTCCCCTGATGCAGCCGTTCCATTTTTATTAAGCCCAAATGCCTGTTCATTTGTTCCAGTTGCTATATATATCTGCTCAACAATTCCAGTTCTATGTGTCTTCCATTCTTCTGTTTTAGTTTTTAGCTCAACCTGTTTAAGATCCTTGTCTTCTGGATCTACTATTATGACTCTATCATTTATTTTTACAGTTAAATTTCCCTCTTCATCATATTCCAAAGCCCCCTCTGGAACTTGAAGTAGAGGATTTGCAACTTTATCAAATGCCTGACTTGTTAAAGTATCTCCAACTACAAGTTCCCTATTTAAGATAACTAAATCTTCAACATAATCACTTCTTTTGAATAGATTATGAATTTCTACAACTTGCCAGCCTTTATATACTTTTTTCCAGCCTTTACCATCTTTTGTTGCTCCATATTGAGTTAAGTCAACTTCATAGTCTATTTCCTCAAAATTTTGACCTCCTATTTTGTACATTCTATATTCTGTACAACCTTCACTATATATTTCAGCTTTTAAAGTTCTTTTCTCTTCAGTAAAAATTACATATTTATCTATAATTTCTTCACTTAAAATACTAGGTACTGTGAAATACTGATGAGGTGCAACTATATCTAAATATAGACTATTGTCAACTATGAAACCTTTTAATAAAAGTTTTCCACCATAGCTTTGAATTGCCACTGCTTCTGATGTTTTATCTTGTAAATCAATTTTTTCTAATATATCTTTTTTCTCATCTTCTAAATTTACAGTTGGCTCACTATTAGAAGCAAGTTCAGCATATAATTTAGTAATTGAACCAAGTATATTATTTCCAACAATAAGATCTTTAAATGACTTTTCTCTTCTTACAATAGTGTTTCCTTCTCTTACAAACTCATAGTATTTATTATTACTATCAATTACTCCCATATATTCAAGTTTTACTCTACTAAGAACAGCGTTATAAAAAACTTCTGAAGACTTGCCATCAAACAGCTTTTTATTTCTTTCATAGTTCTTATATATTTCACTGCTTTTTAGCTTTTTATAGCCTTCATACATTACTTCCATTTTTACCCCTTTAAAACTCATTTAAAAGCCTTTCAATTTTCATTCAATAATTTATACCTAAATTTATTTAAAATGTTTTTTGAAAGCCTATTGAACGATATTTTTTATATTAAATTCCTCTTGGTCGGATTAATTTTTTATCTTGTGAATTTCTTCTCTTTTTCAAATCACTTTCAAAAGCATAACGAGTAGCATCTATTGTATGATTATCTTTATCAACAAGTCTTGGTATTGTTTCCCCATATCTATCAATATCATAATCAGCCACTTGAAATTCTCTTGCAATATTTGGTGTCCTAGCTGGATCTATATATATTTCATTTTCAGCTAACCACTTCTCACCACTTTCTACACTGCCTTTTCCCTTCTTAGCACTGTATGCTCTTATACCATAACTTCTTAATTCAGCAACTGACTTTGGCTCAGCACTATCACAAGTTACTATTTCATTTCTTGGAATCATTTTTTTAATAGCTGTTGCTAGTTTCTTATTTGATATTTGAACTCCATAATATTCATTTATTGCATAAATTCTCTGCCTTGTTCTATCATAACCCCATCTAACAAAAGCCACAGGATCTGTTGCATAACCCCAGTCAATACCATTTCTAAAAGTATCCAATGTTTTTATAAAAGAATCAGAAATTTTTTCAATTTTTAATCTTGGAAATGGTACTATTCCACTTCCTATAACTTCTCCTAGATAAACATTTCTATATCTAACTGGCTCATTTTTTTTCATTTCCTCAGCTTCTATCAAAAATTCTTCAGATAAATAAGGATTATTATAATAATAAGAATGATGTACATAAGCACTTGTATTATTATCCACAATGTCATATTTCTTATTTATCCAATGATGTTTTCTCTCAGGTGGGTTATATGATAAGAATCCTTTGTACTTCAGTCCAGCTGGTAATACACCTCTTAGAATTGATTTTATTACAATATCTATTTCATCCTCTGTTGTAAATTCAGCAGCTTCTTCAACCCAAAAATATGCAGTTGGAAAATCAGCTGTTTTAAATGACTTTCTTTTCTCAGGTTTATCTACTCCAAAAAACATAAATTTATTTCCTCTTGGAATATAAATTATTTCCATAGGTGATACTTTAAAAATAAAATATTCTTCAACTCCTAGTTCATTGATAGCCCATTTAATTTGGTCATATACACTATTTTTTAAAGTTTCTCCTACTTTTCTAAGGACTACTGCATTGACTGGATCTCTCATTATTGAAAGAACTAAAATTTCAGCAATATGTGTTGATTTAGCTGAACCTCTTCCACCTTTACACACATATCTTGTAAAGTTTCCTTGTTGCCAAGCTCTGTATAATTTATAGAATTGAGGTAGGAATATGTCACTTATCTTTTTCATCTTTGATGTCATCTATAAATACAACTCCTCCATCTTCTTCTTTTTTATTAGCTTTCTTTTCTTGCTCTCTTCTTTTGTCCATTTTCTCCAAGACATTTGCAATTTTAACTAATGCGTCAGCAACTTTTGGATTCCCTAACATTTCTGGATTTTCTACAATTTTTAGAAGCATTTTCTTATGTGCTTCGTCTAATATTTCACCCATATCATCAGATGTAATTTCTTTTAATTTTCTAGCTTCTTCAAATTCCTCTTTATGTTCTTTTATCCATCTGTAAACAGTGCCTTTACTCTTATTTAAAGCACTAGCTATTTCATCTATACTTTTATTGTCTGCATACATTCTTTTAGCTTGTACGAGCTCTAACTTCATAAAGACACCTCCATAATTATTCTCTACATTGTTATAACTTCTTTCAGAAGTAAATGTTATAATATTTGCAAAATTTATAAAAATTGCAATAAATAAAAAAAGCACACCATTTTTGGATGTGCCTTTGAATATTAGTTTTATTTATTATTTTTTTAAATCAATTCTAATTTTTTCTTTTACTTCATTGCTTATAAATTCACTGTTTAAAATACCATTTATTGCCATTTCTCTAAAAATATCTATTCCATAATCTTGAACATCTTTATAAAGTTTTAAAATTGTTTCATCTTTTAAATCTTTGATTTCTTTTATACATCTTTTCTTTTCATGATAACTGTCTTTATATTCATCTTTTTTAGATATATAGCATTCATTAATTAGTGTTCTTTCTGTCATTCCTTCTATTTTTATATGATGTATTAAATAGTACATTTTTACTCCTTTTTATTCTTTTTTATGTATTCAATCAAAGCATCTTCTATTACATAAGATAGTTTTTTTTCATTAAATTTATTTTCAACCTCATCTAAAAGTTCTCTTTTTATTGTGATAGATCTTGATATTCTTTTATCTTTTCCTAATGCTTTTCTTCCAGAGCCTTCCCTTTTTCCACCTTTGGTCATTTTATCCCCTTTATTTATTTCTTAATATGAAATATCTTATTAAATTACTGATACATAATAATAAGATTATTACAGCTAATATAATGCTATTTAAATAATGATTTACTGTTATTAAAATAGAAATTATAATAGTTAAATTTAAAAGTTTTATATTTTTCATTTGCTTTAATAAGTAAGAATTGTTATAATATTTTTAAGCAGGGAGGGTTATTATCCCTCAACTGCTTAGCTATTATTCTTTGATTATCTTTATTAATTCAATTACTGCGACCAACAGCTGAATTGTGTAGATTGTCAAGAGTAGTAGCTCTTTTTTTGTTATTTTACTTTTTCCTCCTTTCTTTTTTGATCTTTTCTTTTTCTTACTCATCTCTTCACCTCCTTATGTAATTATTATACTACTTTTATTTGAAAAAGTCAACCACTTTTTCAAATATTTTTTTATAAAAAAAGAGAGTTTAAAAACTCCCTTAAAATAGGCTATATTGATTATCTTTCTTTACTTGAAGGGTACTTTTATATGTGCTATTTTCTTCAAGCAATTCAAGACTTTCTAAATCAACTTGCCAAGTGTTCTTTTTTTGATTTTGAATACATCTGTATCCCAAAGTTCCAATTCTACAATAATTATATATTGTCCCTACTGAAACTTTTAGTCTATTTGCGGCTTGAGCAACACTTATATATTTCTTGGACATTTCTCCCTCCATTTTATTATTATTTTTTATAATATTCTTCTATATAATAATTTATTGTTTCTCTAAATAAAATAGCTCCATCAAACATAATATACATATCTCTAATTCTTTCTTTTTCTTCTTTAGTTAGTTCAAAATCTTTATTATTATCATTTTTAGAAAATCTAATCCTAACCTTTTCAGAATAAGCCATATCTGCTATCATATCATATTTTTCCTGATCTATGACAAATTTTGAGGTTTGTATAGTATATTTTCCTTCATGCTCCAAATCTTGTGATAGTACATCTCCATTAATTTCATATCTATTATTATCAGTTAAAATTATTATTTTATTAAAACTAAAATATCCATCATTACTTACACAACTAAATGATATATTTCCTCTAACATAATATACATTTAGCTTTGCAACATCTTCTTTTTTTATTTTAGATTCAAATATTTCTATTTTTACTTTGTCTGTTTTTTTTTCTGAAATTGGAAATATCTTTTGTTCATTATTAAAATCATCAGAAATTATCTCAGTTCTATCATGAGCTTCATCATATTCTTTTGACATTAAAGAATTTAAGTGTTCCTTTGCTTTTGAATTTTCTTTAAAAACTTCCTCAATAGTTACAAGTTTATCTTCTTTAATAGCATCTTTTTTTATACTTTCTTTTTTAACTTCTCCATTTTTATCTCCACAGCTAAACATAATTAAAGAACTAAATAATATAACTAAAATTTTTTTCATTTCCCCTCACTCCCTTAGTTGATTATTTTAATTTTATTATACAAAAAAAATTTAAAAAATTCTATATTATTTTATAATACAATACCACTCAGCTCTATCTAAAGAAATTCCAAAGATTGATTTTTTATATTTCTTTACTACAAAATCTACATTGAAAGCCTTTTGAATTAGCTTTGAAAGATTATTTTCAAGACTTCCAAATATCATGAATACATTATTATTTTTTAGATTATTTTTTATAAACTTCACAAGCCTGGCATCATCTTTTTCAGTCCAAATGTTGCTGTAATTATAGCCTTTTTTACCAATTTTTATTACTTCTGTCCCACACAAGTAAGGGGGATCTAGCAATATAAAGCTATCTTTATAGCTCCAATTTTCATTAAAATAGTTATGTGTTATATCTATATTTCTTAATTTTTTTAAATATATTTTTATTTTCTCCATTTTTTGTATAGAGAAAAAACTGTTTGATAAAGAGTGTCCCTTATTCATACTTGCCAATAATTCTACCATTTTTCTTTCATCTTCTGAAAAGTTAAGTTTATTATCATTCCAAAACTCTTTATATCTATTTTTTATAATTTGCCATTTTTCTTTATCAGCAAATAAAAACCTTGATGATATTTTCTCAATATCTTTATATAGAAAATTAACTAATTCATTGTATTTTTTTATAGCCATTTTATTACACTTCAAGAAACTTTCAATATGCTCATCTTTAACATTTGCTATTACTTTTAAATCTTTAATATCCTCTTTTAAATTTACTGCTATTTCCATTCCACCAGCAAATAAATCAATATAAATATTTTTCTTATTTAGTAAAAATATTTCTTTTATTTCATTGTAAAATCTTCCCTTGCTTCCCATATATTTAAAAGGCTTTTGTATCTTCATTTCTCCTCCTTAAACAAAAAAAGAGCCCAGTGATTCCAACAATTTTATTTGTTGAAATACTGAGCTCAATGCTACAAAGTATTTTAATTTATTATTTTTTAACTATTTTTATTGGTACTCTTTTATTTGCTTCTATGATGTATCCATTTTTTATTTTCACCTCACACCAGCCTTCATGCTTTTTTATTTCTTCTAAAATATACTTCTCATTCTTTTCAATGTTAGTTTCCATTCAGTACCTTCCTCATCTTTGCTAGTGCATTATGTTTCGCTATATGCACCCTTTGTCTGCTAACTTTCAGTTGTTTTGCAACCTCTTTTCCAGAATATCCATCGAAGTATAACTTTTTAATAATATATTTTTCTTGCTTTGTACAGCAATCCAGCAATTTAGCCACAAATGTTTTATTTTCTAAATCTACATTATTTATATTTTTATCCTCAATTTCTAAACCTTCATAAGTTTGAAATTGTATTTTATCCCTCCTTCCTTTCTTGATTTCAGTGATAGCATTATATGAAACCCTATAATTTTCTTTATCTATAAATCTTCTTATTCTAGCTTCAATGTTGGGATATAAGTGTGTAAGAAACTTTGTATTATAACTAAAATCATAAGTTTTTATAGCTTCATAGATTCCAAGTATCCCTTCCTGGAATCCGTCATCTGTTCCACCCCATTTATTATTTATCTTTCTAACTGCATTCAAATACTGTTCAATTAGCTTTTCAGTTGCCTCATTATTTCCAGCTTTCGCTTTATGAATTAGCTCTAATACTTCTTTACTCTCCATATTCCCCTCTTATAATGCCATTTTACTTCTTACAATCTTTTCCTTAGCTACATCTATAACTGTCTTAATATCTTCATATTCTAGCCCTATATTTGTTAATTCTTGCTCTAATAATGCTTTATTTCCTTTTATTTTTTCTATCTTTTTATTTAGTTCAGCTATTTCAGCATTAGCAACTGCTATACTATTGTTAATTTCTGTTTTTCTTTCAAAATACTTATCTTCAAAATTATTTTCTTCAATCTCAGCTCTTTTTAGATTTTCAATTAAAACTTTAAGCATTGATCTATTTCCTTCATCATCTAATCCATAGTCTATTGCATAGCAAGTTACTAAATTATCTCCAACAACTACATAAGTCATTAATAATTGCTCATTTATATAAAATTCAGCTTTCTTATTTCCCTCATAAGCTGCTGTATTAATATATCTAGCTTCTTTAAACTCCTCTTTTAAACTTGCTTCTAAAACTTCTATTTTATCTTCATTTGCTTTCTTCCAAATATCCCAAGTTCTATCACTTATAATATTAGCTTTGTGTACTCTTGAAGCATATCTCATTAGAGCATGCTTTGTTATATTAATTTCTTTCATTAATTCCCTCCTATAAGTCTTATATATCTATTTTCTCCTAAACAAATCACTTCATTATGTTTTTTTAACATCTTCTTTAATGCTGAGAAACTTGGAAACCAAGGTAAAACATAAGAATATTTTTCATACATTCCTCTCTCCTTGCATACTTTTTTTCCGTATATTTTTTCACAAGTCTTTATATATTTCCTTGAAAATTTTGATTTTTCTGCTATATGTCCCCATTCCTCTTCAGATGTTTGTATTTCTCCATCAACAATTACTGTATATCTTAAAATCATATCTTTTTCAAAGCTCAATAATCCTATGAATACTTCATGTTTATCTATTATAAACTTTAAAAATCTATCCACCATAAACTGTTCTTTTAACCATTCATAGTCTTCATTTGTTACTATTTTCTTCTCCATTTATTCCTCTTTTCTCTTGCCAGTCTACTATCTCTTCAAGAATATAAATTAATTTACTACATTCCTTAACTGTTATATTATCCACTGTTTTATCTTTTCCTAGATATTGTTCTATAAATTCCTTCTTATCTTTCTCATAGTAGACTTTACTATATAAAGTATTAAACTTATTTATTTGCTTTTCTGTTGCACAATTATTTATTAACCTTTCAAATATTTTTATAAGGATCTCAGCCTGATTATAGCTGAGATCCTTACTAGATTTTTTATTAAATTTACTTTTTAAGAGTATTCTATACTCTTCATCTTTTAAGCCTGCTTTGTGCTTTAATGTATGAATATATTTAATTTGATGTTTCTTTATCTCCTTCATTTTTTAAATCCTCCATAACAGTAGTCATAGATAATGGGATGTTAATTTTATTGCCATTCTCATCTTTATAATATGCCTCTATAAATGTTTTAGACCTCTGAGGCTTCCAAGCCTCTTTAATTATTTGAACTCCTTCTGTTAGTTCAACATCATTTATATTACCAGCTATCTTTTCTAACTCCATAACTCTTGAAGCCTTTAAATTCCCATTCTTATCTTTTTTTAATAACAAATTAACTATTTCTAATAAATGTGTATTTTCACCCTGAACAGTTTTATAAATATAGTTCTTAACCTTTTCTATTCCAGCATGAACTGTATCGTCAAAGCTATCAAGCATTCTATAACCCAATGTTATAGATATTTTCCCATCACTTGTTGTAAATGTGTGAGATTGTTGATTATCTTTTACTCCATAAAGTTCTGCTTTTAGTTCTAAGATACTTTTAAAGTCATCAAACACTTCTTTTTTTAACATCATTATTTGTGCTGAAATATTTTTTATTTTATCTATTTCATTTATTACAGTTTCATCAACAAGATTTTTATAAGCATCCACCTTTACTTTTCTCTCAGCTTTTTTTTGTCTATCTTCCTCTAATAATTGCTTTCTTAATATTTCTTTTTCTTCAGCTGTCATATTTTCTAAGTTCATTTTTTCCTCCTATTTTCATTATTCTAGTATTTCAAAGTCTTTTAAAAATTCACTATTTATCCCTCTACAATCACCATTTTGAAATTCTAAATAACTTCCCCATAATTTAACTGGTTTATTTTCTGCTGCTTCTTCAACATCAATTAAATACTCATCAATATAATTACCTATTTGGAACTTTGGAAAGCCCCATAAACTTGCATACTCCATTCCACCATTTAAAAGCATTCCTTCTTTTATTTCTTTTCCATTTTTGTCAAAAAATCCTTGCATTTTTCCTCCTATAACTTCATTAATAATATAAACCCAGTGATTAAAAAATATATGCCAAATATTGTATAAATAGCCATAATGAATAAAAGAAATTTCAGTATTCTCAAAGCAATTGGCTTTTTACAATGAATTCTTTCTCCATCAAGATATACTTCTCCGTCACTATATACTTTTCCATTAAATACTGTTGAATATGTTCCACCCTTTATTATGTATGTTTTTCCATTTACAGTTACTTTATTCATTAATTTCCCCCTATTCAAAATATTCTTTATATTTTTCTTTTGCTTTTCTTATCCTATACCTATAAAATTCTCTTTTTTCTTCAGCTCTTTCTCCAGTAACATTTTCATAATCTTTTAAATATTTTTCCCATCGTTCTATTTCATCTTTTAAAGTTTTTTCAAACTCTTTTATAGAGTCATATTCTTCTGTATTATTTTCATCTCCTACATAATCTCCCATAATTTGATAAGTTGTAATACTTTCTTCTTCTACACAATCTCTACAATAAACTTCATTCTCATTTACAAATATGAATTCTTCATTTTCTCCAATTTTTTTATCACAATGTAAACAATGTACTTTACTTATACTCATACTGTTTTAATTCCTCCATTCTTATAAATTCTTCATATCCTGTTAATACATCCATAAGCCTTGCATATACTCCATTATTATCTTCATAGGTATATATAATTCCATTAATCTTATATAAGTCTTTTATTTCCATAGTTAGTCCTTTAATTTTTTAAAATCAATAACCCCAAATGCTACATCTTCTGTTTTAAATTTTTCTTTTAACTTATCTATTTCTTCTTTTATAAAATCTTCTAATAACTTAACCGTCATCTCACTGTTAAAACTAACAATTCTACTTGTATGTCCTATTGTTTTATATACTGTATAAATACAACTTACATAATATTTATATTTCTTTTTTCTTCCAAAAAATCCTCTTTGAAATTTACAATCTTGCCCAACATTGAATCCTGCAATAAATAAAGTAATCCCAAGTCCTACTAAAAACCAATCACTCATAATACCTCCTTATCAAATCTTACCCATAAATAACTTTTTCTTTTACCTTTATCATTAATAATTTCAATATGACTAATACTTGGATCTACATCTAATACTTCATATTCTTTGTCCATTGTTAATTCTCCATTATCAGCTATAATGCATTTTACAATATCACCCTTTTCTAATTTCCACATTGTTGCCTCCTTACAATTTCATTCAAAGCTTGTCTCTTAGTTCTAAAATAGTTCTTTATAAAAAAGTTATATTTATCTATTGCTGATCCTTGTTCTTTTATTCTTCGTATAATATTAAACATATCTACAAAGTAGTAGTATTCATTAACTTTTACTCTTTTTCTTTTCATTCTATTCAGCACTATTCTAAGCAACACTAAATTTTTGAAAGCTTCCTGTTTATTGTTGCTATAATTTTTTTAAATTCTTCAGTAATTTTTATATAACTTTCCCTAGCTTTTGAATTACCTTTATTGGCTGCTTGAATGTAATTCTTTCTTTTCACTGAAAGAGCTGCTAATTCATTTAACTCCTTATCAATTTTTAAAGCATCTTTCCCATATTCTTTTGTTAAAATTTTCTTTGCTTCCTCAGTTAATATCTTATCTTTCATATTTCCCCCTTTATAATGCTAATGTTGATAATGCTGCATCTATATATTTTTTTTCAATTTTTAATGAATTGTTTTGTAAAGCTATTTCATAACTTGCTGTTAAAACATTTGCTAAGTTTCTTGCTGATCCTCTTGCTTGTATATTTATATAACTTATTAATGTCTGTAGCTCACTTTCTTTATATAGTTCTGTTTCATTTTTTAAAAATTCTTTCACGATGCTTGAAACATCATCTATCGCTAAATCTTTTAGTGTTATATTTACAACTGCACGGCTTGATAAGTATTCATATTCTTTTTTTCTTGATAAAATTTTACTTTTCAATACCTCAGTCCCAGCTATGACTACACCCACACCAGTTTGGTCTGCAATGCTTCTTATAATATCAATTACATTTGCTTTTAAATGTTCTCCTTCATCTATAATTATGATAGTTTCTGTTAGTTTTACAGCATCTTTTATTCTGTCTTTTAGAGTTTCAGAACTTCCACTTGTATCAAGTTTTAATTCTCTTGCTAACTTTTTAATAAGTCCTACACTAGATATTCCATTTTCTGCTGTTATTAAAACTCCTCTACCTCCATAAGTTTTTAACCATTCTTGTAGAGCATGAGTTTTTCCAAGCCCTGCTCTTCCATAAATATAGCCAATCTTTGCACTTTCTATAATTCCTTCTGTTATATTAGAACTCACATATTTTTTTATAGTGTTCAACACATGAAACACTCTTTTTTTAACTTCTGTATTTACAGAAAAATTTATTCTTTTTATTTTTCTTTTATGCCTATTTAAAAAGTCTTCCACCTTTTTTGAAAATGCTTCATTATCTCCTGTATAAGTTCCTTTTCTCCATTCACTTAGTGTACTTGATCCCACTCCCATAGCCTTTGCTATTTTTGTATAACTCATATTATTTTCCTCAGAAAATATTTCTAACCTTGCTCTTAACTCTTCCATTCTTCCTCCTAATCTTCTAAATATATTCCTTCACCTATTAATATTCTTTCTTTTTTACTTTTATTTTCTATAACCTTAGTATCTTCAACTATTATGCCATCAATTAGGTTTAAATCATCTCTTATATCTTCTCTTATTCCCATAATCTCCTTACTTAACTTGCTAATCTTTTGTAATCTCTTTTTATGTGTTTTAATTGCTGTAACATCTTTCCAACCAGCAAGTCCTAATTGTTCAGCCTTACATAAAAATTCACCAGTTTCTTGATACACATAGATGTATCTTAAATCGTGTGGATCATACTTAATCTTTGCCCTTTCTGTCTGATGATAATATAAGTATTCATTAATATAAGTATTTCCCATAAATTCAATACCATTTTGCTTTATAGTTCTTATTTCTTCATACAAGAATAATAATCTAAGCTCCTGGTCTGATAACATTCTTCTATTTTCAACTGGATTCTCTTCCTGGAATACTTCAAGTGGAGTTCTATTATTCATTCCTCTACCTCTGTGTGCTTTTAGCCCAGCAGCCCTTCTTAAAGCATAATAATTATGGTTTTTAGTTTCTATAAACTTTTCTATTAGCTCTTCAAGTTCCCACTGTTCTAATATTTCTCCCTTATCTAGTTTTTGCATTGCAAAACTTCTAAGATGCTCAGGTCTTTCTATAATGTTTCCACCCTTATAAGTAGCAAATTCTTTTGTAAAACTTTCTTTAAAATCTACAAACCACCTTTCTATGTGCTTGGCTTGTGCATTGTATGCTTTTGCATGGTCTACATCTATTCCTAAACTTGCATATATCCCATTAAGCTCATTAGTCCCCTTTAAGACCTTAGATTTATATGCTTTACCATTATCTGTGTAAATATGTTGAGGAACTCCATACTTTTCAATCCCTCTTTTTAGAGCTATTGCAATTGCTTCTGTTGTTTCACTCCAAGCTAAGCTCCAACCCACTATAAATCTACTTTTTACATCAATCCAGACTATTAGCTTTGGAGATCCGAAGTATCTTTCTCCATTTGCTTTTTTTCTATTTCCTTGATAGCACATCATTTCCAAGTCATGTCCGTCTGACATCCAAACTTCTCCAGCTTTTATGTCCTCGTAGCTTCTTTCAATGTATGGTGTATGAGTGTCTTTAAACTCTTTGCTTCCCATTCTTGCTTTATTCTTTTCAATAATGTTTATATCTTTATTAAGATAATTTCTTAAAGTACCATAGCTGATTGACTCAACTCCAAACATTGCAACTATTCTCTCAAATACAAATGTAATTTTGGGCTTGTTTTTACTAAAATAAAGCATTTTAGCAGTTTCTAAAACCTCTTCTTTTACTCTTCTTATTCCCTTAGTTGTCCCATGTCCAGAAGCCAAAGCCAGTGGATTATGTTTATTTTTTATATATATTCCCCACCACCTACGAAGTGTAGGTACTGTTAGTTTCTTTAAAATTTCCAACTGTTGTGGATAATTTTTATTTGCTTCTTTTACAAACTTCTTTATAATTTCTTCTTTACTATCTCCACCTTCCTCATACTTTTCTTCCAATTTCATACAAAGAATAAATCTAGCATTAGCAACCCGTTGATTCCAACTTGGTAGCTCATCAATAGCTGTTGCTTCTTTCTTTGCCACTGTCCTAGTTGCTACTTTCTTTTCTTTTTCTTCCTTAACTTCCACCAGTGAAGCTCTATATGCATCCACCTCAGAAGCCTTATATACATTTTTATAAACTTTTCCTATTTTTTTCTTTTCAACAGTCCAGCCTTGTAACTGTGCAAATCTTAAAGCCTGAGTTCTAGTTTTTTCAAAGAGTCTTTGTAAATCTTCTAATAAGTATTCTTTTGTCATAAAAGCTCCTTTCTAAAAGATCCTTACATTTAAAGCCCTTTCAATTCCCTTTTCAGTTTCTAGATCTCTTTCTGCATTAAGTCCTCTTAATGCTCTATATACCTTCTTTTCATCTAAATCTTCTTTTTTACAAAAATCTTTCAATGTTAAATCTCTTAGTAATAACGATTTTTGAAATGTTTTTACTCTCTTATCTCTATTTTTTACATAAGCTGGGACTTTATCACATAATGCTAGTACCTCAGCTTCTCTTTCCTCTAATTCTCCATTTAAAAGTTTTTTAAATTCATATTGACTTAGATTAAGCTCCTGCATTACCTTTTGTAGACTTATTTCGGCATCAATTAAATTCTTTTTTATTTCTGTTATTCTGATTAACTTTTCTCTATATTGCTCTACCTTCTGTTCTATACACATTTTCAAGCTCCTTTTCTAACTTTAAAATCATCTTTTTATATGTATCTGGATGCTTCTTTAAATGTTCAAGCATTCCTTCTATATAAATTTTTCTTTCCATTTACTCTCCTTTTTGATATAATCAAAGTATCTAATTTTTACTGGGGACACCATAGCTTTGCCGAGCATGATGTCCTTTTTTTCTAATAATTAAAATATTGATAACCTGCTCTCTTATAATATTGTCTTAAACTATACACACTTTTTAATCTTAAATACTCCACTGCCTCCTCTTCTTTACCTTGTTTTATATATAACTCTAATGCTAATGAATGTTTCATATCATCAAGATTACAAACTCTTCCTAAATATTTTTTAGTATTCACTTTATTCCAGTACCATAATGTACTCAAATCAAGTGGAAAAATTTCATTTTCTAACTCATGCTTTTCAGCATATTGCAATAAATCCTTTATTAAATCCTTACTTACTCTCCTTCCTGATATTGTTCCATTTGGATAATCAATATCTTCAACCTTTACTTTTACAATCTCTTTGAAAAATAACCCTAACTCTTTAAGAACCATATACATAAGTCTTTCTCTTTCAGGCACTGAAGCTGTTAATATATTAAACTGCTCTATTGTTATAAAGTCCTTAGTTTTAAAAACTCTTTTATACTTCCTAATATTTTCAGTTATATTTAAGCCTAGTATTTCTTCAAAGAAAAACTCCAAAGCATTAAGTTCTACAAGCACTGTATTAACAGATAATGTCATTAACTTGTTATCTAAATATCTGATTACATCTTCTTTTTTTACATCTATCACTTCCTTATTCATTGATTCTAAAAATTCTTTTACTATTCTCTTGTATGTTCCTTGTGTTGAGATTGAATACTCTCTGTAGCTCATTTCTGACTGTAAACTTAATAAATCCAAATAAAATTTATTGTTCTCCTCCATCTTCATCTCCATACACTGCATCACTTAGTTCATTTACAGCACCAACAATTTCATCTACCTTACTTTTTATTAGTTTTATATCTTCTTGCATTGGTGCAATCATTTCAAAATATGCTTTTGCTTTTTCAAAAAATTCAAATATGTTTTCTATTTCATCATCTCTTTGAGTTACTAATTCCAACATTTTATCTATCTTTGGTTCTATTCTCATTGGCAATGCTGGGACTCCTGAATTTAAAGCTATTTGATTATTTTTGAATTTTGTTATCATCTCCTTTGAAAAGTTTTTTATAAATCTTCTAAATTGCTTTGCTCTTTCTGTATTTGCTAGATAAGCAACCTCAAAAATACCATCTTGATTAAATACTCTTTTTTCTCTTTTCTTTAATATTCCCCCTTCATAACTTAAAACTTTTTTTATACTTGAATATTCTGGACTTTGTAGTTCACTGTTTCTAGCGATTAATTTTTTTAGATATTCTTTTTCTTTAAAATCTAATGCTTTTGCTAATTCATCCATATCCATTTCAATTTCATTGTTATTATTTACCATTACTTGAAGTTCAGTATTTTCAAATACTACTAAATTATTTTTATTGTTCATCTCCTCCACCAACTTTTTGTTCATGTCTTTTTAATAAACCAGAAACATCTTTATTTTTAATATCTTCAATTTCCATATAACAAGGATAATAGTTTGGCTTTTCTTTTAAGCTATTTTCAGCTATATATAGAGTTCTATTTCTATTTGCTTCCTCTTTTTTGAATAAATAGTCTATATTTGTTTTTACTTTTTCCCAATCTGTTTTACTTAGTTTTAAAATTTCATCTATCAGTGTTTTTGATACTTTTATCTTAATCACCTCTTATTTCAATATGTTTTTTAATGTGTATATTTCAATATTTTTATTTCCAATGTATCTCCAAAGTGCCTCATCATCTTCTCCATTCTGTAGTTTTTCTTGATATTCTTTTAAAAATCCCTCTCTTATCTCCTCCAATTCCTTAATTTTTGCTTTTATCTTTTTTTCAAGTGTCATTATTTTTTCCTCCTATTTCATTTTATTTTCTATACTCATCCTCTCCTTTTCTTCCTTGTATGGTGCTTCTATCCCCCTTTCTATTTTTTATATTTTTAATTTTTATATTTTTTAGAAAAATATCTTTAAAAAATAAAATCTATTTTACAGATTTTTTTAATTTTTTTATAAATCTTAGATACAGATTTAATTTGTATCTAAGTTATAAAAATGTTATAATTAGTTAAATATTTTTAATCATTTTTTAAGCTAAGAACAAAAATATTTACTTTTTACACAATTTAGATAAAAATTTTTTCCTTATGATGTGATTATAGTATAATTATTTTATCTTGTCAACAAAAATTTGGAAAATATTTTTTTCTTTTTTATGAAAGGAGGAAAAAATGTTTAACATTCCAGAAAAATTAAAAAAATATAGAAATGCATTAGGTCTTTCACAAACAGAAGTTGCAGAAAAAATTGAAGTTACTAAACCAACATATGCTAGCTATGAAAAAGGAAAAGATATTTCAATAGGAACACTAAAAAAATTAGCTGATTTATTTGAAGTTTCATTTGAGAGTTTTTTTTCTGAAGAGGAGATAGAAAAAGATAATAATATGGTAAAAATTCCAATACTATCTGATGTAAGTGCTGGATATGGAGAAGAAGCATTAGAAGAAGCAACTCATTGGATAAAACTTCCTACAAGTATTGCTAGAAATGCTGCTTTTGGAACTTTTGTAGCAGGTGATTCAATGGAACCCAAAATAAATGATGGAGATTTACTACTTGTTCAAGGCACTCCCCAACTTGATAGTGGTGAAATTGGTGTTTTCCTTTTAAATGAAAAAGTTTATTGTAAAAGATTTCACTACAACCCAATTACAAAAGAGATTGTTTTAAAATCATTAAACACTAATTACAAGCCTATGTATATTAATAAAGATGACGATTTTAGAATAGTTGGGAAGGTTGTTGGAATTTACGATTATACAGTTTAATTATATTGTTCTCTTTCAACTAGGGTATAAAATATCCCTAGTTGTTTTATATTGATTTTATTGATTTATTTTTATTTATTCCTTAATTTTATAGTGTTTAATTTCAGTATTTTTTATTTTTTCCTACTTATTTCTTTTATTTTCCTCTTTGCACATCATTATTTTCTTAATCTATTTTTTTAACTTCTTATTTCTTCAATCAATTTTATGCTGTGCATCAATTTCTTTAAAAGTGTTATTAATTTCTTCTTGCACATCGTTTGAAATTCATTTGATCATTAAAAAAAGGGTTCTTAAACCCCTATTGAACAATTACTGAATTTTCTTGAATATTTTTATTTTTTCTCATTTATGCTGTGCAGGAGTAAAATATTTTCTTATTTTTTCTCAGAAATTATCATTTTTTCTCATACACTTACACACCATTTTATTTTTATCAATATGCCTATAAATCTATTATTAATTAAATTTTTCTTTATAAAATTCTATTTATCATTTTATATTACCCCTTACAATAGTAGAAACAAAGAAAATAGTTATCTTATTTGAAATATTGTTTGCTTTATCTTATGTTATTTCAAAACATCATGGAAATTTAGATAGTTTTGAAGAATATATTGAAAAATTATCAAGAAATAATGATGAAAACATTTTAAAAGAATTAAAAAATATTTCTGTGTCTAATGGAGGAATATTATTACAAGCTTTCTTAGAAAAAGAAACTATAACTATCTTTTTTAATTTTATAGAAACATATATATCTGAAAGAAAGAAAAAAGAAAATATTTCTTCACATGAAGCAATGTCTATTTTTGTTTTTACAAAGATGATGTTTTCCCTTCTTGTAGCAAGTGATTATTATTCTACCAACGAATTTATGCAAGAGATAAAATATGAAAATTTTGGGAATATGGGAAATATAGATACAATAAAAAAAGAATATGAAAATAGTGAGATAATCAAGTCTATTAGAGATAAGGAAAAAAATGGAATACCAAATGATGAAGATATAAATAATTTTAGAACTAAAATTTTTTTAGAAGCAGAAAAAAATTTAGAAAAGAATAAAGAGAATAATATATTTTTCTTAGAAGCACCAACAGGAAGTGGAAAAAGTAATACAGCTTTAAATTTAAGCTTAAAATTACTTAGTGAAGACAGGAAAAAGATTTTTTATGTCTATCCATTTAATACTTTGGTTGAGCAAAATATGAATACTTTAAAAAATATCTTTGGAAATAATGAAGAAGCAATAAAAAATATAACAGTAGTAAATTCTATAACAGCACTAATAAATAAGGATAGTATGGACATACCAATAGAGGAATATAGTGATATTTTAATGGATAGACAATTTCTAAATTATCCTTTTATTGTCACAACACATGTAGGGATATTCAATACACTAATAGGAAATACAAAAGAAGATTGTATGCCATTTTATCAGTTGACAAATTCTGTAATAGTCTTTGATGAAATCCAAGCATATAAAAATACAATTTGGACAGAAATTATAAAAATATTAAATTCTTATGCTAAATTATTGAATATTAAAATAATTATAATGTCTGCAACACTACCAAATCTTTCATACTTATTAGATGAAGAAGAAAAAAATAATATTTCAAAATTGATAGAGAATAGAGATGAATATTTTAATAATACTATTTTTAAAAATAGGGTTGAAGTAAATTATGATTTATTGAGTGAGCAAAAGATTGAGTATGAAGAATTACTACAACATATAATTGAAAATTCTTCAAATAGTCAAAAGATATTGATTGAATTTATAAGTAAAAATGATGCTAAAAAGTTTTATGAACTTTGTGAAAATAATGAAGACTTAAATGTTGATCATGAAATACTTATTCTAACAGGAGAAGATAATAAGGCTAGAAGAAATTCTATAATAAAAAAAATTAATAGTAAATATAAGAAAATTATACTGATATCAACTCAACTTATAGAAGCAGGAGTTGACATAGATGTTGATGTAGGTTATAAAAATATTTCTGGTTTAGATAATGAAGAACAATTTTTAGGAAGAATAAACCGTTCTTGTAAGAAAAGTGGTAAGGCATATTTTTTCTATTTAACAGATGCAAAAAAAGTATATAAAAATAGTGTTATTATTGAAAATAAATTAAATCTATTTTCTGATGAAATGAAAGATATTTTAGAAAATAAAAATTTTGATGTTTTCTATTCTAAGGTATTGGAAATTTTAAAAAGAAAAGCAAAAGAAAAAATCAACAATGATAATTTTGAAACTATTATCTTTAATAAAAAATTTAGACTTTTAAAAGAAAGAATGAAACTAATTGAAGAACAAGATGATAAGAAGACATATTTTTTCAATAGAACATTGACTGATGAAGAAATAGAAGAAATTAGGGAAAATATAGATGGTAGTGAAGTATGGGAAAGATATGTAGATATTTTAAAGGAAGAAAACTATGCTAAGAAAATAGTTGAACTATCTAAAATTAGAGAAAAGATGATGTATTTTTTGTATGAAGTAAAGAAAAATACTGAATTAAATTATAGTGATATAAAAGGTTCTATCATCTATATTGATGATGGAGATAAGTATTTTACAGATGGTATTTATACTGGTGGAGAAGGAGATATGTTTATCTAGGAGGGGAAATATGAATGGGACAATGATAAATTACTATTTTCATTGTAAAAGGCAATGCTATATGTTTGCACATAGATTGAATTTAGAAGATAATAGTGAGATAGTAAAAATTGGAAAAGCTATACATGAAGATAGAGCAAGAAATTCTGAAAATACAGAGATTAAAATAGATAATATTGCTCTGGATAAAATAAATAGCAAGTATGTAACAGAAGTTAAGAAATCTGATGCTGACGTTGAAGCTAGTAAGTGGCAATTATTGTATTATTTAAAAATACTAAAAGATAAAGGAATTGAAAGAAAAGGAAAATTAGAATTTATTGAAAAAAATAAAACAGATAAAAAGATAGTATTTGTAGAATTGGATGAAGATACTGAAAGAGAATTAGAAAAACATATATTAGAAATTGAAAAGTTATTAGAAGCGGATGAATTACCTAAGGTTATAAACAAAGCAAGTTGTAAAAAGTGTGCATACTATGAATATTGCTATATTTAGGAGATGAGAATATGGGAAGTACAAAATATATTACTTCTATGGGAGAGCTTTCAAGAAAAGATAATTCATTATGTTTTAGAAAAAATGGTAAAAACATCTATATTCCTATTGAAAATACAAAAGAAATATATTGCTTAAATGAAATAAGTTTAAATTCAAAGTTACTAGATTTTCTTGGTAGAAATAATATTATAGTTCATTTTTTTAACTATTATGGAGGATATTCTGGAAGTTTTTATCCAAAAAATCAATATAATAGTGGAAAACTTTTAGTTAAACAAGTTGAAAAATATAAAAATAATAGAATAGACATAGCAAAAGCAATAGTAAAAGGCATAGGTACTAATATTGATGAGGTACTATATCATTACTATAAACATGGGAAGTCAGAAGTTAAGGACTGTATAGATTGGGTTAGAGAAGATTTGTATAAATTAGTTGATAAAACAGAGAGTGTAAAAGAATTGCTTGCTTATGAGGGAGAAATATGGATGAAATTTTATTCAATGTTTCAATATTTTATCAATGAAGATTTTGTATTAAATAAAAGAGTAAAAAGACCACCTGATAATCCAATAAATGCTTTAATATCTTTTGGAAATACTTTACTTTATACAAAAACTATTTCTGCAATTTACAGAACTCACCTAGATCAAAGAATTAGTTTTTTACATGAGCCATCAGAAGGAAGATTTTCTTTGAGTTTAGATATTTCAGAAGTATTTAAACCTATAATTGTTTATAAAACAATATTTGACTTAGTAAATAATAAAAGAATAAAAGTGGCTAAACATTTTGAAAAATCTTTAAACTATTGCATTTTAAATGAAGAGGGAAGACAAATTTTTATTGAAGCCTTTGAAAATAGGATAGAGACAACTTTTTTGTATACAAAACTAAATAGAAAGATAAGTTATAGGACTGCAATAAAGCTGGATTGTTATAAACTTATTAAAAATATTTTAGAAGATAAAGAATTTATTCCATTTTCTTTAAAAAATTCATATTAGTTTAGGGGATGAGAAAAATTGAAAAATATAAACTATAATTATGCTTGGGTATTTTATGATGTTTCAGAAAAGAGAGTAAATAAAGTTTTTAAAATATGCAAAAAATATTTATCTCATTTTCAAAAATCTGTTTTTCGTGGGGATATAACTCCCTCTAAATTAATTAGTTTAAGAAGTGAATTAAAAAGCATAATAGTTGAAAATGAAGATTTTGTTTGTATTTTAAAATCAATAAGTCCTGATGTTTTTGGAGAAGAAACTTTGGGAAATCCAACTTCAAATGGAGAAAATATATTTCTATAATTTAAAAATTTTCCCAAGCAATATTCTAAAAAACTATTTAAACTTTCCAAAATATAGTTGTTTTAGAAAAATTAAGTAAAAAATAGAATTGCTTGGGAAAAACATATAAAAAATACTTGTAATATTGAAAAAAATAAAGTATTATAAATTTATAAAGCTTGAAAAAATAGCTATGAACTATAAACTTGAAAAGTTTTGAAATATTAGCAAACGGTGGAAATATTAGTTATGTAGAAAAATGAACTATAAACTTGAAAAGTTTTGAAATTTTCTTTAAAAATATCTTTTTTTGTAAACATATTTACATGAACTATAAACTTGAAAAGTTTTGAAATTGAAAAAGGATTTAGTTATAAATATAAACACAATGCAATGAACTATAAACTTGAAAAGTTTTGAAATATGCCTCATGCTCATTTAATAGAGAATGGGCATATATGAACTATAAACTTGAAAAGTTTTGAAATTAGAGAAAAGATAAATTTTTATCAAACTTGTTTACATGAACTATAAACTTGAAAAGTTTTGAAATTAAGTTGAGAAATAAGTACTTACTTTAAAACCTCTAATGAACTATAAACTTGAAAAGTTTTGAAATTAGTATGTTTTAATGAAATACCTTTCTAAAAAATTAATGAACTATAAACTTGAAAAGTTTTGAAATAATTATAAGCCAGGTATCCATTCTTTAGCTTCTTTTAATGAACTATAAACTTGAAAAGTTTTGAAATAAAATGGGTAAATATTATAGTTTTTCCTGAAGATATATGAACTATAAACTTGAAAAGTTTTGAAATGATGGAAACAATGATAAACCTTATAAAGTTATTTTATGAACTATAAACTTGAAAAGTTTTGAAATTTATCAATTTGTAATCCCATATTTCTTACAGATAAATGAACTATAAACTTGAAAAGTTTTGAAATACAGGAATAGCAAAAGTTTCATTTACCCATAATGTACATGAACTATAAACTTGAAAAGTTTTGAAATGGAGGTGAGAAAATGTCAACTTTGAAGGAGGTATTGGATGAACTATAAACTTGAAAAGTTTTGAAATAATCAACAATTTTAAATATAAAAAACTGAATAAATTATGAACTATAAACTTGAAAAGTTTTGAAATTCCATAATAATCCTCCTTAAATTTAATGCTATTATAATGAACTATAAACTTGAAAAGTTTTGAAATTTTACCAGGTAAAGTAGTAAAAAAATAAATTCTGAATGAACTATAAACTTGAAAAGTTTTGAAATGAGTGGTTGAGAGGTTTGTTTTTACCTAGTGCATTGGATGAACTATAAACTTGAAAAGTTTTGAAATGAGTGGTTGAGAGGTTTGTTTTTACCTAGTGCATTGGATGAACTATAAACTTGAAAAGTTTTGAAATTATGTCTATAAAACATTAAATTATGTCTATTAATTTATGAACTATAAACTTGAAAAGTTTTGAAATATTAAAAAGACATCTACTATTTTATAATAGATGTCTTAATGAACTATAAACTTGAAAAGTTTTGAAATGATAAGACACTCGCAAGTGTGTATTCTATAAATTAAAATGAACTATAAACTTGAAAAGTTTTGAAATTTTCTTCTCCCATCAAGGATTTCCCAAGCTATTTTCATGAACTATAAACTTGAAAAGTTTTGAAATAATAGAAGGAATAACTTAAATAATGGCTTTATTTTAATGAACTATAAACTTGAAAAGTTTTGAAATAGTATATATCTAAACATTCAAATTCTCCAGCATCTGATGAACTATAAACTTGAAAAGTTTTGAAATTCAACCTTTACATCAAAATATTTAGCTGCTTCATGACATGAACTATAAACTTGAAAAGTTTTGAAATATGAAAATACATTCAATTTCAGTTAATCCTAATATTATGAACTATAAACTTGAAAAGTTTTGAAATTATAAGTTGTTCAAATATTTTTGACTTGCCTTAACAATGAACTATAAACTTGAAAAGTTTTGAAATATTCTTAGGTAGTTTTTAGCTTCTTCCAAAGTTAAAATGAACTATAAACTTGAAAAGTTTTGAAATTTTTCTTTAACATTTTTGAAATATCCATTTTCTAAGATGAACTATAAACTTGAAAAGTTTTGAAATTAGATGAAAGGGTAGAAACAAAAATTAAAGATTTAAAATGAACTATAAACTTGAAAAGTTTTGAAATATTCTTAGGTAGTTTTTAGCTTCTTCCAAAGTTAAAATGAACTATAAACTTGAAAAGTTTTGAAATATATTTTTAGTGAAGAAAATACATATAAATAATTAAATGAACTATAAACTTGAAAAGTTTTGAAATTAATTTCTCCTCCTTAAAATTTTAAAATATTTAATTATGAACTATAAACTTGAAAAGTTTTGAAATCTTAGAAACTGTTAATAAGAATATAACAACAGAAACATGAACTATAAACTTGAAAAGTTTTGAAATCCTTTACCTTTGGCTTTATATATGTATGTTGAAATATGAACTATAAACTTGAAAAGTTTTGAAATAAGTTTCTTTTCTAACCCCTTAGTCCCTATTCTACTATGAACTATAAACTTGAAAAGTTTTGAAATTATGTGATTGTATTTGATTAGCCCTTGCTAATATCAATGAACTATAAACTTGAAAAGTTTTGAAATGCACTTTCACTTTCAATAATAAGTCCTATCATTGCATATGAACTATAAACTTGAAAAGTTTTGAAATTTTTTTGAGCTTTCAACAGCTTCATTAAAAAGTGTTATGAACTATAAACTTGAAAAGTTTTGAAATAGCTATGCAAACTCAGAAATGCAAAACTTGACTTTATGAACTATAAACTTGAAAAGTTTTGAAATTGTTACATTTAACTTTGATATTTGCAAGAATTAGATATGAACTAAAAACTTGAAAAGTTTTGGAATAGCATTTGCTCTAAACTTTTTCTATTAAATTCTTTTATGAACTAAAAACTTGAAAAGTTTTGAAATCTTATAGCATTATATGAAACCCTATAATTTTCTTTAATGAACTATAAACTAAAAAAATTTTGTTGTTAAAAGGTATTTAGGAAAATATTAGGTAGATACAAAACAAAATTAAGGTAAATAATTTATGAATTGGTAAAAAAATAAAGAAAAAACTAGTAAGTTGAATGTATCAATTTTTCCTATGAAGAAGTAGTAAAAAGAGAAAAATAACCAAACTCATTTAATTGGAGTCAAATATTATATAACATACTAGTATAGAAATGAAATATGTTAGAAAGAAAAGAATTATAGATTTGATAAAACAATTAAAAATTGTTGAAACAAGGAGGAAATTATGAAAAAATTTTCTATTCATGGAACAGAAGAGGGAAATACTACCTCAATTAAATTAGATGAAATTGCTATTTTAGCAGATCCAGATACCCTTTTAAAAATAGGGGAATTTATAATAAAAACTGCACATGTGATGAAAGGTTATGAGGTAGATTATAGTCAACTCCAAGATGAAGTTTCAGATTTTGATTATAAAAATGATATAGATTAGGGAATTATTGAAAGGTAAAATATATAAATAGTTGTGAAGGAAGTTGTTGTAAACTAACCTAAGTTTGCAACACCTTTTTTATTTTCTGAACAAATAGTATAAAAATATAATATTGAAAAACAACTAAAAGAGAGTATAATAAACAACAGATAAAAAAATAAAACAATAAATTTAAAAATACAAGAGGTGTAATAAATGACAAAGAATTTTGCTCATAGAGGATTTAGTGGAAAATATCCCGAAAATACAATGTTGGCTTTTCAAAAAGCAATAGAAGTTGGAGCAGATGGAATTGAATTAGATGTTCAACTTACAAAGGATGGAGAAGTTGTAATAATTCATGATGAAACAATAGACAGAACAACAGATGGAAAAGGTTATGTGGTAGATTATACATATAAAGAATTATCAAAGTTTGATGCTTCATATATTTATAGAGGAAAAGTAGGATTTAATAAAATTCCTACATTGAAAGAATATTTTGAATTAGTAAAAGATTTAGATTTTATAACTAATATTGAATTAAAAACTGGGATAAATGAATACTTAGGGATAGAAGAAAAAGTATATCAACTTATTAAAGAATATAAATTAGAGAAGAAAGTTATAATTTCAAGTTTTAATCATTTTTCTATTTTAAGAATGAAAAAAATTGCACCTGAATTAAAATGTGGTTTTTTATCAGAAGATTGGATAATAGATGCAGGAGCATATACAGCTTCTCACAAGATTGAATGTTTTCATCCAAGATTTAACAATTTGATACCAGAAGTTGTGGCAGAGTTGAAGACAAATAATATAGAAATCAATACTTGGACAGTTAATAAAGAAGAAGATATTAATGATTTAATAGATAAAAAAGTGGATATTCTAATAGGGAATTATCCAGATTTAGTCAAAAAAATAATTAACAAAAAAAATAGGGGGTAGATTTTATGGAAAGTTTGGAATTATTTTTAACTACTATAAATAAGTGGTTATGGGGAAGATGGCTTGTATATGTACTTTTAGGATTAGGAATTTTGTATACTTTTACTAATGGTTTTATCCAAGTTAGGCATTTTAAATTCATTATTAAAAAAACACTGGTAGACTCTTTTAAAGCAAGAAATGATGAAAAAGGTTCAGGTTCAATTTCAACATTTAAAGCAATGATGGTAACACTTGCTGGAAATGTCGGTGGTGGAAATGTTGTAGGAGTAGCAACTGCTGTTGCTGCTGGTGGTATGGGAGCTGTTTTTTGGATGTGGGTAGCTGCATTTTTTGGAATGGCTTTAAAATATGGAGAAATAGTTTTATCTCAATTATATCGTGGAAAAGACTCAGAAGGAAATTTATTAAGTGGACCTATGTACTATATTAGAGATGGACTAAAAGCACCTTGGTTAGGAGTTGTTATAGCTGTTTTAATGTGTACAAAAATGATGGGAGCAAATTTAGTTCAATCTAATACTATATCAGGAGTTCTAAGTTCAAATTATAATGTTCCAACTTGGTTGACTGGTGTAATTTTAATTTGCTGTTTAATGGCAGTTGTTTTAGGTGGGTTAAAAAGAATTGCTAATATAGCTACATCATTGGTACCAATAATGTCAATATTTTATGTAGTTGTAGGATTATTAGTAATATTGTTAAATATTCAAGAAGTTCCATCAGTTATTAAAGAAATATTTACACAAGCATTTTCTATGAAAGCAGTAGCAGGTGGAACAGGTGGATATGTTATAGCAAAGGCTATGCAATACGGAATAACTCGTGGTATGTATTCAAATGAAGCTGGGGAAGGAACAGCACCATTTGCACATGGTTCAGCAATAGTTGATCATCCTTGTGAAGAAGGAATCACTGGGGTAACAGAAGTCTTTTTAGATACAATAATAATTTGTTCAATAACAGCAATAGTTATTGGAGTAACTGGAATTTACCAATCAGATTTAAGTCCAGCAGTAATGGCAATAGAATCTTTTGGAACAGTATGGGGTCCATTAAAACATTTAGCAACTTTTGCACTTTTACTTTTCTGTTTCACAACTTTAATGGGACAATGGTTTAATGCAGCAAAAAGTTTTACTTATGCCTTTGGACCAAAGGTTACAGATAAAGTTAGATTTGTATTTCCATTTTTATGTATAATTGGAGCTTTAACAAAAATAAGTCTAGTTTGGACTATACAAGATATAGCAATGGGATTAGTTATAATACCTAACTTAATTGCTCTAATAATTTTGTTTCCACAAGTTAGACAACAAACTAAGGATTATTTTTCTAATCCAAAATTTTATCCACAAGATAAAAAATAAGGAGATTTATGTATAAAGATATTATAAAATTGGTAAGTGGAGATATAACAAAAGTTCCAGAAGTTGAAGCAATAGTAAATGCAGCTAACACTTCACTTGAAATGGGTGGAGGAGTTTGTGGAGCAATTTTTAGGGCAGCTGGGAATGATCTTACTAAGGAATGTAAAGAAATTGGAGGTTGTAATACGGGAGAAGCAGTAATAACCAAAGGATACAATCTTCCTAATAAATATATTATTCATACAGTTGGACCAAGATATTCAACAGGAGAAAATGGAGAAGCTGAAAGATTGGCATCAGCCTATTATGAAAGTTTGAAATTGGCAAAGAAAAAGGGAATTAGAAAAATAGCCTTTCCTTCAATTTCAACAGGAATATATAGATTTCCAGTAGATGAAGGAGCTGAGATTGCACTAAATACAGCTATAAAATTTTTAGATGAAAATCCTGATAGTTTTGACTTAATTTTGTGGGTATTAGATGAAAAGACTTATATTGTATATAAAGAAAAATATGAAAAACTTATAAAGGAATAGAAAAAATAAATTTATACTAATATAGTTTAGAGAATTTTTTGAGAATAAAAACTTAAAAAGTTCTCTTTTTTTAGTGAAAATAAATATAGACTTTTCTTTAAAAAAGTATAAAATAATATATAAATGAAAGGAGTTGAAATGTTATGTTAAATAAGGAAGTGTATGCAAATAGGAGAAAGAAATTAAAAGAAAATTTTAAAGATGGTTTAATTTTAATAATGGGAAATAATTTTTCACCTCTTGATTGTGAAGATAATACTTATCCATTTATTCAAGATGCAACTTTTAAATATTATTTTGGCATAGATCACAATGGACTAATTGGAATTATTGATATAGATAAAAATGAAGAAATAATTTTTGGTAATGACTACACAATGTCAGATATTATTTGGATGGGAAAACAAAAGTTTTTAAAAGAATTAGCTATTGAAGTTGGGATAGAAAAATTTAGTGAAAAGGAAGAATTAAAAAAATATTTAGAAAATAGGAAAAATATAAGATTTACTAATCAATATAGAGTAGATAATATTATGTATTTAAGTTCAATCCTGAATATAAATCCTTTTGAATTTAATAAGTATACATCTTTTGATTTAGTAAAAGCTATAATAAAACAAAGAAATATTAAAGATAAGATTGAAATAGAAGAAATAGAAAAAGCAGTCAATATAACAAGGGAAATGCACCTTTCTGCTATGAGAAATGTGAAAGCTGGAATAAAAGAATATGAGCTTGTTGCAGAAGTTGAAAAACAACCAAGAAAATATAATGCTTATTATTCATTTCAAACTATACTTAGTAAAAATGGACAAATTTTACATAATCATAGACATTTGAATACTTTAAAAGATGGAGATATGGTTTTACTTGATTGTGGAGCATTAAGTGATGAAGGTTATTGTGGTGATATGACTACAACTTTTCCTGTGAGTGGGAAATTTACTGAAAGACAAAAAAATATACATAATATAGTAAGAGATATGTTTGATAGGGCAAAAGAATTGTCAAAAGCAGGAATAACATATAAGGAAGTACATTTAGAAGTTTGTAAACTTTTAGCAGAAAATATGAAAAAACTTGGACTTATGAAAGGAGAAGTTGAAGATATCGTTAGTGCTGGAGCACATGCTTTATTTATGCCACATGGTTTAGGACACATGATGGGAATGACAGTTCATGATATGGAAAATTTTGGAGAAATAAATGTTGGTTATGATGAGGGAGAAAAAAAATCAACTCAATTTGGATTATCTTCATTAAGGCTTGCCAAAAAGTTAGAAATTGGAAATGTTTTTACTATTGAGCCAGGAATATATTTTATACCAGAACTTTTTGAAAAATGGAAGAATGAAAAATTACATGAAGAATTTTTAAATTATGATGAAATAGAAAAATATATGAATTTTGGTGGTATTAGAATGGAAAGGGATGTTTTAATTCAAGAAGATGGAACAAGTAGAATTTTAGGAGATAAATTTCCAAGAACTGCTGATGAGATAGAAGAATACATGAAAGTATGTGGGAAATAGGGAGGAGCTATAGGAAATACCCAATAAGAGCTATTAAAGAAGTTGTCAAATAAGTCTTCTATAAATGAGATACAAAGCTATATAAAGGTAATAATGGAAATCAGGGGTTTTAATAAAGAAAAAACCTCAGATAAAATTTTATTATTAATTGAAGAAGTTGGAGAATTAGCAAAAGCCATAAGGAAAAATGAAAATAAGTTAGGAATAGACAAAACTAAGGAGTGTAATTATTCTTCTGTTGAGAGTGAAGTAGCAGATGTCTTTATAGTTCTTTTATCAATATGTGATATTCTAAATATAGATTTATTTAAAGTATTTTTAGATAAAGAAGAGGAAAACATAAAAAGGACTTGGTCAGTGGGTAAATAAAAAATAAAAAAACTATTACAAATTGATGAATTTAGTTATAAATTTGTAGTAGTTTTTTTATTGGAAATAAAATTAAAAATGAAATTTAGAAAAAAATTAAAAATATTTTAAAATTTTCTGTTGACAAAATATGTGAAAG
>UMEM01003502.1_pt1 | contig 41136 bp, 41 predicted proteins | sample 1964761 | NCBI WGS metagenome assembly UMEM01 (sample SAMEA4836021, study PRJEB28245) | human gut metagenome | biome: gut microbiome; material: fecal sample | place: Denmark | collected 2008 | reverse complement strand
TTCAACTGACCTCTGGCAATCTGCTCATCTGTTTTGGCGGAATACTTTTCGGAGTCTGGTTTTGAATATCCAGGGGTATCTAAAAAAGCAATATTGTCGTACTTGTGCAGTGGGGTAGAGAAGAAGATGTTCTCTAAAACATGACCCAAAGTTACTGCGTCAGCAACCTTTTCGTCATCATCATCCTCAACCTCACCAAATCCATGTGCAATCTTTTTAATATCCCTCGGCTGCATTTGAACCTTAGTGTCAAACACATTGATGCCCATCACATTATGTTTCTCGCCACTAACAATATAGGTGGGAACAGAAGTGGAGGGGTCAATATCTGCCGGCAACACCATTTTCCCCATCAAAGCATTCAAAAAACTGGACTTACCACTGGAAAAGCCACCGCCAAGAGCAATAATATTCTTTCCGATCAGCTTATCGTAGAGAATAAAGTCTCTGAATTTTTCATACTCCGACTTGAAGTCCGTATAAAGCTCATAGAAATCTTCCGGAGCATTCTTCTTCAACGTGTCCGGAATTTTTTTGTTAATGATTTCTCCAATCTTGGATAAATCAACTTTTAACTGCGGTCCAGACGCAGACTGTCGTATGATATTGCAAAGCAATTCATAATTTGAAAGTATCTTTTCATATACTTCATCATCATATCCCATACTCGTTACCTCGCTGTTTATATGAGTTCAATAACATTAGATCTCGCTTCTGATTATTTGAATCCTTTCCAGATCAGCCTTAATATCAATCGCCAAATTTTCCTTGCGTTCTTTTTCGTCGTTCATTTTCTTACGAACATCTTCCATGGCTTTTTCAAGTGCTGTTCGCTGTGTCAAAATTTCATCCTCAATAGAAGTGTTAATCAGCTTGATCTGCTTGGTGATGGCAATTTCGATTCCATTGCCCACTTCTTTAAGCACCTGCGGATAAATTTCTGAGTTCAGCTTCATTCGGATTTGATTCTTTAATTCTTCTCTCTTTTTATCGCCTTTGATTTTGTTGACAAAAGCAATCAATCCGGCAATGATGCCACCGATCAGAGGACCCGCAACGATAATAGCCGCTACAGCTGCAACAGTTGTTGATACAACGCCTTTTCCTACATCTTCTGTATTGAAGTTGAAAGAAATGTGAACATCACCAACAGATTCTCCGTTGATGCAATTTGCAACACGCTTCAAATACTTCTCAACCTTAGGAATAAAGCGCTTCTTTACGCTTGTCGTAACAGCGTTACGAACCACCGTATTCATCCTGTCGTTAATACTTTGGTTATTCATCGCCATGGCTACAAAAGAGGATTCTTCAGCTTCCAAAGCAATCTGTACATCTGCCTTGATTTCTTCAACGCATTCAGAAATCTGCAAATCAAAATTATCTTTTTCTTTTGAGAATTGATTGTTTAACGAATCCAACTGCTTGCCAAGTCTTTCTTCTTGCTCGTCAAGTTCAGATTCAGACATCTCACTGCTTTTCAATGTGGTACGCAGATAGTTTTCCGTAGCATCGGCGACAGAAAGAACCGCATTTCTAAATTTGTTAGCCAGAATCTCCTGTGAACGTTCCTGGATGTCACGCAGAAATTCTTCCAATTCCTCTGCATCACCGCTGTAACTACTTGTAATGCAATAAGTCACTTCACGATCACCAATAAATCGTTTCAGGCTTTCTTTCATTGCAGAAAATGTTTCTTCAAAATCATCATTTCGTTTATCGTACTTTGTGATAGCAATGCAGATAGGCATATCATGCAAACACAATTCTTTCAAAATGTTTCCCACGCTACTACGAACAATCATATCATCAGCAGGAAAGGCGATTATGTATGCAAGGCTAAGAGGAAGGTAGTTGTCAATCGCCTTATTGTGAACCTCAAAACCTGATTCAAACCCAGGCATATCTACTAACATTACATCTGGGATTTCTTCAAGGAAACTATTTCTCAGATTCAATCTTGTGCAACGAACAGTATTCGCATCCACATCAAGCTCTCTATATTCAGAAACCGTAACATTCTTATAGGCTCCGTCATTTCGGACAACGAATATGCCGTCCTCATCTGGGCTATAAGAAATTTCTGCCGGAACAGCTGTCTCCGGTGTAATATCTTCTTTCAAAATCTTTCTGCTATATCCCAAAAGGGTATTCAGCAACGCACTTTTCCCCGAACTAAACTTGCCAATAATCGGGGTGCATACTTTTGCAGTTTCTGTTTCCTGCATCAACTTTTCAACAATATCATTGGATAACGAATAGGCTTTGTTGATCTTATGTAATTCACTAAGAGCTTTCGTAATTTTTTCCATGCGTCCTATACCTCCGTTCAAGGCCTCTTTTTGTATTTCCCACTTGTGACTCGATTATCTTTTGGTTTTTCAGCATCTTCAGGTATTGCCCAAGTTGTGCCAAATTTCATAGCATTGGGTATTCTACCTTGAAGGCATAGGGCATTTACTCTACGTTCACTGAGTTCCCATTTTTTTGCAGCATCACTAATTTTCATATATCCTATCATTGTGCAATCCCTCCTAACACACAAACGAGTTGCTGTTACCATTATAAGCGATTGCTCGAACAATATCAATATGTATCGTTATATAGTAGTTCTTATAATATATCGTAACTTTGAGCCATGCTTTGCAGCTCTTCTTTAATTTCCTCAACCAACGATTGGGGTTCGAGAACTTTCACCATTTTCCCCTGTGACAGTAAAAACATATTTATTCCGGTTCCAAAGGTTTCTGCTTCAATGATTTTCGCATCGCCTTTAATATCAATTACTTTGGCAGTAGGAATCTTGTCCAATATTGCTTGAACAGAAGGACCGGTATATTCAAACTTAATTCTTCTGAGTTCTCCTGGGAACATAAACTGGATTTTACTTCTTAGTTCTCCTTCATCAAAATCGTGTGCCTTCTCCAACGTGAAATGATTGCGATGCTCAACTACATTCACAATTCGATCAACACGATAGTACAGTGGTTTCCAATCATCTTTATCACTGTGATAAGCAATCAAATAAAAATAGTAATCGGAAAACATTATCGCTACCGGCTTAATGCGACGTTCAACCAGCCTGCGATCCATTTTATAATACGTTACAGAGATCTCAATTTTTTCGTGTATGCAACGTGTTAGCTGCCAGAGATTATCAATCACGCTCTTACAATCATGGTTGACCTCGTTATAGTGGTACATCTCTTTAGACAAAAGTTGTTCCAGCATTTCTTTGTCATGGTAGGAGATAAAATTCTTCAATTTGGTTGACAGCTTCAAAACTTCCATTTTACTGAAAGCCCTACAGCCAACCATCATTTTCATAATTGCCAACAGCTCTTTACTGAGCAAAAAATTTTCAAATTCCAGATAATACGATTTAGAACTGGAGGAATATTTCAATTCTGTATTTCCTACAATATCTCGATTGTCACTCAAAAAGTTTTTGATCTCGTTGATGTCTCTGGAAATACTTTTGGTTGAAACTTCATATTCATTTGCAATTTTTCCAACCGAAATATTTTCACCCTTCATCGCACGGTAAAAAATATCCAAGACTCTATTTTTCTTCTGAATCGAATTGCCCATACATTCGTCTCCTTTGCATTGGTTTTACATATTATATCACATTTCAGAGACATATATATGTCTGCCTTGTAAAAAAGGGACAGGTTGAAAAAACCTGTCCCCATTATGCAATCAGTAATTAGCCAAAGATAGCTTCAAAGAGTCCACCCACGGCTCCAACAGCTCCGCCGATTACTCCTCCCACAATGCGACCAGGGATTCCCAAGATTTTGCCACCGAGTTCACTACCTGTTTCTGCTCCATCGGATATACAGTCCCATACCGTGTCACAAAACCCACGCTTTGTCCCTCCACGATAATCACTTTCGTGATCATCGTAACGCCAGTTGTCGGCATCATCGTTGATGTTATCAGCCAATGCCAAGCGTTTGTCTTTCGGAATCATCTTGACAATGTGATAAAGCAATTTTGTGAGGTTGTAAGGTTTGCGCTGTTCGCCACCTTCTTCTTTATAACCGGCACAGTAACAGATCGGACTGATTTCCAAGCCCGTTGCATCCTTGATTCTCTTTTGAACAGAATCTGCTTTTTTCTTCAAAAACTCTTTCAGCACATCATCTGGTTCGTTTTTATCTGCAAGCCAATGAGTACCCTTCATCGCAATATCCGATTGATTCAATCCAATCAGAATTCTTTTCTCAGCTTCTTTTCCCAAACAAGGAATAAGAACATTGTTGATAAGATCATAAGATGTTCCAAGGTCTTTAGAAGAAGCATCCATAATCACAAGCACCATATCAATGAGTGGTGTTCCTTCTTTATCAACCTCGTTCAACTTGGCAATAATCTCTTTCGTGATTCTCTTATCACTTTCGATTCCATCACCGAGACCAGGAGTATCCCAAATAATCAAATTGTCCAGTTCAAATTTGGAAATGTTTGAAGTTTCGGGGTCAACGCCAACTCCAACTTTTGCAATATCCATGTTAAACATGGCGTTTACAGTGGAACTCTTTCCGCTACCGGTTGAACCGACAAGCATAATATTCACTTGTTTATTGCGAATTTTAATTAAGCGAGACAGACGCTTTGTCTTTTCTGCGTCTGGAATATCGGATGCCATAATGTCTTCTTCCAGAAGTTCGTAAATGCTTTTGTTGCCACCAGTAGAAGCCTTGTCATCTTCCTGTTTCTTGCAAACACTTTGTTCTTCCTTGACATCAGCTTTCTCTGGTTCAGAAGCTGCATCCTTATTTTGCAGTTCTGCGAGGATTTCCTCTGGAGATACCGTGTCTATTTTGATTACTCTTTCGTTTTGTTCGCTCATTTGTAATTCCTCCGTCCTTTGAAAAATGTCTATTTTTCTTGCTGTGTAAATAAAATAGCAAATCGTATGGACGAATATATGTCCGTTGAAAATCTTTTTTCGGTATTTCTTTCTTTTTTCTTCTCACAAATTGGCAAGCAGGGCAAACCTGTACAGGTTTACTCATTTTCGCAAAATCCCCTCAGGGCTATTTTTCTCAAATTGCTTGTTGGGGCAACATCCCCAATCCCCTTTGAACGGTATCTGTGATACCGGCTACTCGTTCATTATGAACGTTCCTGTGTATGTAAATCAGGGATAATATGCCCTTATATTAAATGCCATTTGGTTTAACGCACTAAGGAAGGAGCAAAGTGTTTTATAATCAAGAATAGTCATAACACTTATTTTAATCTGCATATTACCTTCTCGAAAACTTGTTTTATTTTATAACGATTCTAAAAATCTCGATATTCTGCTATCATATAGCTGGAAAGCAAATTCATAAATTTACGAAGGAGAAAAACAATGAAGTTAAATCTTTTTGCAAATATAAAAAATTTAGAGGACCAAAAGATGCATCCCAAAGCTTATTTATTGAAAAATAATTTTCAATTCACGTCTGAGAAAAAGATGTTGCTTGACTGGACAGATGGGTTACTCGATAGAGATAATAAATTCATCCGTGAATTTCAAGAGACTTTTCATTCCTCCTTTTGGGAAATTTACTTATATAAGCTATTTATAGAAGCAGGATTCGAATTGGATCAATCGCACCAAATGCCAGATTTCATAATAAAAGAACCTCAAGAAGTGTATGTTGAAGCGGTTACAGCTAATATCCGAACCGGTGGAACGCCAGAAGGAGAAAGAACTATTGATGATCAACTGTCGATGATAATTCCTCCATATTTACAAACAGATTTTTATCAGGTCTTAAATGAAGGAATAATTAGGAGTGCTAATGCTATCAAAGGAAAACATAAAAAATTTGTCAAAGAGTATATAAATCGTGAATGGGTCAAAGAGTCAAATCCTTTTGTTATTGCTATAGGCTCGTTTGATCAAATAAATTATGGCAGAGAATTTATTTATTCTATGGTGGCATTGTTGTATGGAATGTATTTCAATGCTGAGCAAGAGGCTTATTATGAGAAAATGGCAATAGAAAAACCTCAAACAGGTTCTTCCATCCCTATAGGAATATTTCGTGATTCAAGTTATGAAGAAATCTCGGCAGTTGTTTTTAGCTGCACATTAACACTTGGCAAACTAACATCATTGTGTATATCTAATGGCGCATTATCATTAAATGATGTTTATAATATTCGACAGAACTGCGATACAAATAAATATTTATTGCAGGTTGTGGATACTTCTTGTCCAGAAGATATTGCTGATGGTGTTTTTGTTTTTCATAATCCTAAAGCAAAAAATAAGCTACCTGAAAACTTCTTTAAGAAAATTGCTGTGACACAATTCTTTTTTGAAGATGGTAACTTGATGTATTCTGGTAACGTTACACCAATAGTTGCAAGGCTAAACACCGGAAAAATGTTTAAATCTGTTATTTTTTCGGAAATACAAGAAGCACTTCGGAAATATAATCGAATGAATATAGAAGATTTTTACGAATAGTCTTCTACACACATAGGAACCAGGCTTTTTATTCCTAACCTCACACTAACTTTGATCTTTGAAAATAAGGGATGATGACAAAGTGACAGCATAACCGTATAGGCTGAGATTTTGCTTGAATCTCCCAACCAAAAAAGGCTGACCACATCGGTCAGCCTTCATTGTTATTATTCACTTTAGCAGAAGATCAACTCTGAGACTACAATTTCCTCTGCTTGAGCTTTCAGACTATTCATATGTGCTACCCATGCAAGCTGCTGTGTTGCCTTGTCTGGAGTTGGGTTCTTCGCCAGCAATTCCTCCATCAGCAACTCCATTCGCTTCTCACAGGTCTGCTGTACTTCCCACAGGTGCGGAAACAGGGTTTCGCTTAAGATCATATCGTTGAAAAGCATCGGTTTATTCTGTTCCAGGAATGCTCTGCGCATCCTACCGTATTTGCCAAGCGTCTGTGTTACCATATGCTCCAATCTGATGTCAGGGATATAGTAATCACCGCATTTGGTGTAAGTTAAGTTCTGAGACATAAAAGTACCTCCAATAAATCTTTGATTTTCTGTATTGGAAGTAATGTAAGCGTGAGTTTGTAGGTAGTTTCTTTAACTTTGGGAAACTCCCCGCTCCCAGCGGCTCACCGCCTTGTCCGTCACATGCAGCCGTTTTGCGAGTTCCGCCTGCGTGATCTGCTTTTCCTTTCTGATTCCCGCAATAAACGCTCCCAATTCCTTCGCTTCCATATCCTGCACCTCCTCTTTATGATATCCCCATCATATCATCCGCATGCAGGACTGAAAACCGACGCAGCGTTTATGTGGTCATATCTTCCATGACTCTACGAATCGTAGAGCGGCTGAATAAGCTCTTTCTTCACATTCTGATGTTTTCATTCCTGCGTACCTTTAAACTGCTTAAACTTGCCAGTTCTCATTATAGCACTCACATGTTATAGGCTGCAAACAAATACATGATTCCTGCACTGCACTTTCAAAATTAACTATCCATATGCAAAAATCACAGAAAGCTTCCGTGTATTGAGAAGACCATCACGAAAGCAGAAGTAAAGACACAAAAACGGCTGACTGTCCTCCTGCCTCAAAGGAGATACGGCCAGCCATTCTATTTTTATAATTTATCCTACTGAAAATATGGATGCTGCCTTTCTGCCGGTTCCGGACCGCAGTACATTCCGTATGCATCGCAGATCCAGTATGTGCCGTTCACAGAAATACGTCCTGCTTACAATGTATCACGATTTTCCCTGTCCGGCAACTAAATTCGCTATTGAGAAATGCAGGCGGTTCATTTTAAACTGCCACTCCGGACTCCAGCACCTTTCCAATTCGTAAATGAATTCTTTATAACATGCATATGCACATATCTCTAAGTCACAGCACTTTTTTAATCCGCTCCATGCACTCCTCAATCGTCTTCCTCGGTGCCGCCACATTGATCCTCTGGAATCCGGTTCCTGTCTTTCCGAAGATCTTTCCGCTGTCCAGCCACAGCTTTGCGTCGTAGATGATCCGACGGTCCAGCTCATCGGCATCGATTCCGGTCCCTCTGAAATCCAGCCACAGGAGGTAGGTTCCCTCGCCGTCAATGACGTTCACTCCCGGCATGTTGTCCTTCACATATTTCTTTACGTAGGCGATATTTTCCCAGACATATTTGAGCATGTTCTCATACCATTCATCGCCCTTCTCATACGCCGTCTGTGTCGCCACAAGTCCCAGTACGCCCAGCTGGCTGATTCCCGCGGCATCGACCTGATGCTGAAATTTTTGTCTCAGCTCCTTATTCGGGACAAATATATTCGAGATCATCATGCTGGCCAAGTTGAAGGTTTTGCTCGGAGACGTGCAGACCACGCAGATGTCCTCGAACTCCTTCTTGATGGACGCAAACACCGTATGTTCACCCCGGAACACAAAATCGTTGTGAATCTCATCGCTGACCACCGTGACGCCGTGCTTCACACAGATATCTCCCATTGCAATCAGTTCTTCCTTTGTAAACACTCTTCCTGACGGGTTGTGGGGATTGCAGAGAAGGAACAGCTTCACATCATGTTCCACGATCTGCTTTTCAAAATCAGCCAGGTCGATATGATACCGGTTATCGTCCCCCAGGATCAGGTCATTGCTGACGATCACACGGTCATTGTCCCGGATCACCTCGGAAAATGGATAGTAGACCGGCTGCTGGACCAGTATGCTGTCACCGACCTTTGTGAACGCCTTTACCGCCATTGCCAGGGCAAATACCACGCCCGGAGTCTTGATCAGCCAGTCCTCTTTGGTCTTCCAGTGATGATGCCGTTCCATCCATCCTGCCACCGCGTTAAAATATACTTCCTGGGTATCGCTGTAACCAAAGATTCCATGTTTTACCCGCTCGATCAGCGCATCCTCCACGTAGGAAGATGTCTTGAAATCCATATCTGCCACCCAGAGCGGGAGGACGTCCGCCGGCTTTCCTCTCCTCTTTGCAAAGTCATATTTCAAGCAGTCTGTACCGCACCGCTCGACGATCTCATCAAAATTCAAATTTCTCTCTGCCATGCCGAAATCCTCTCCTCTTTTCGCGTTTCTGATCCTATTTCAATCCCTTAAATACTTCCGCTAACTCCGCGAGAAGGTCCTCGATATCCTCGATTCCCACGGATACCCGGAGCGTGCACGGCGTGATTCCATTTTTCAGCCGTACTTCCTCCGGCACATCCGCATGGGTCTGGGTCGTCGGGTAGGTAATCAGTGTCTCCACGCCGCCGAGGCTCTCCGCAAATTTGATCATTCTGACACTCTCGAGGATCTGCAGCGCATGTGCCTCTGTGTCCACATCGAAGGTCAGCATCGCGCCGAATCCTCTTGCCTGCTTTTTCATGATCTCATATCCCGGGTGTTCCTGAAGTCCCGGATAATATACATGTTTTACAACCAGCTGTTCCTTCAGCCAGTTCGCGATCTTGATGGCATTCTCCTGGGACCGCTCCATGCGGATTCCGAGAGTCTTGATGCCTCTTAAGATCAGCCAGCAGTCGAACGGTGCGAGCCCGGCTCCGGTCGTCTTTATGATAAACCGAAGTTTTTCCTGGACTTCTTCGTTGTTTGTCACGATAAATCCGGCTAAGGTATCGTTGTGTCCACCCAGGAACTTCGTTCCGCTGTGGATCACGATATCCGCGCCGAGTTTTAACGGATTCTGAAAATATGGGGACAGGAATGTGTTGTCGACGATCAGGTAGAGTCCGTGTCTTTTTGCGATCTCCGCGATCTTGGAAATATCAGATACGTTCATCATCGGGTTCGTCGGCGTCTCAATGTAGACCGCCTTCGTGTTCTCCTTTATGGCACCTTCGATGTCATCTCTGGAACAGTTTAAGTATGTAAACTCATATCCGTTCTTTTTCGAGACATTGTCGAACAGACGGACACTTCCGCCGTAGAGATCTGCCTCAGCGATAATATGGTCACCCGGCTTGAAGATTTCCATAAGCAGTGTGATCGCCGCCATTCCGCTCGAAAGGGCGAAAGCATCGATGCCGCCCTCCAGGCTTGCAACCACCTTCTCAAGCTGCTCTCTTGTCGGATTCTGAAGTCTGCTGTAATCGTATCCGGTGCTTTTTCCAACACCTGCATGGGCGTAAGTCGCTGTCTGATAGATCGGGTAGCTCAGTGCTCCGTAATTATCTGTTTTTCCTTCTGTTTCCTCTAAGTGTAAACATCGTGTATTAATTCCTCTCTCCATATCTTTTCACTCCTGTCTTGTTTTCTCTTGTAAATAGAGAGTTCATATTCCTACTATCCCCATAGGATATTTGATAATAATCTACCACCGGACGGCAGTTCTGTATAATCTTTCTATTTTATGGTTACATATAGGGAAAACCTATAACTAGTCGATAAAAAGAAACACCCATCCGGGGCATAGAACCGAATCATTTTCTAAAAAAGATGGGAGTCTTCTCGACTGAAATAAAAAACGAGCAACAAAACCGGATTTACACCAGTCTGCTACTCGTTCATCAACAACGATATTTCCTGTTTTCTGAAAAATCAAACAGAATTTTGTCCAATATGCTCAATGATCGTGTCGACGATCTCCTGCTTCGGTTTCCCGATGGCTGTTCCCAGTTCCTCATACAAGAGCTTTTCCGCGATCTGGAAATATTTCGTATCCGTCGCTGTGCATTTCTTTCCCTGCGCGAGTCGCTGCTGCTTTCGCTGATAGATCATCTTTATGATTGCGACCAGCGCCGCCGGATCATTCGCCTTGACCGCCTCTTTATACTTCTGCTCCCGCATCTTTTCATTCTCTGTCCATGCTGCCGGAATATCCGGAATCGTTTCGATCAGTTTCCACGCATTCTCCTCCGTCAGACACGGTCTCATCGCAGAGTCCGAATTTGCGACAGACACATATATCTTTTCCTTCTCATCCTCCACCGGCCGCATCAGATAATACAATTTATGATCCATTTTCCCCTGCGTATCCAGGTATAAAATATCCTCTATCCTGCACACTCCTGTGACCGGCTTGCTGACAAAATCTCCAATCTCATATTTCATGAAATCATCCCCTTGCTGAACACTAACTTCAGGTTTCACACATCTGATCTCTGTCTCTAAAACCGCTGGATCAACTCAGATAGTCTCCCACCGGAGATGTATTGTACTGCTTTTTGATCTCGATTATGATTGATCCATCTTCATTCATCTTTTCTGGTAGAATTTTATATTTCGTCCTACTTCTGTCTAACTGTACCTTATACTTTTCATATTCCTGACAGATCATCTTCTTCGCATATTTGCTCGTATCACCGTCATGGTTCGAAAAGCATACTGTCTGGGTAATGCAGGCTGCCTTGATTCTTTTCATTGTAAATACCTCTCATTTCTATTGTACATTACATGATTAGCGAAAAACAGAAATGTGTCTTGTGCTATATTTATTATAACAATTTTAGAAATTGAATTCAAAAGGCATTTTTTACAATCTTTTACAGGGTGGATATTGGTACTTTTCACCATAACGCTTTGATTTATGTTTTCTTTGGAACATCTTTGCGATTCTGTGTGGCCTTATCAGAGTATCTACGCGATCTTTACCCCACACTGAACGCAATATGCGCATACCCCGTGCGTGAAAGCTCCTTCTCCTGGGCCTCCATTCCCGACTTTGTCATGATCTCCAGCCGCACGCCGTCATCTAAGGTAAGAAAATCTTTGCATTTTCCAGGTCATTTACATACAACGCAACGTGCTCGATCTTCATGCTTATTATCGTATAACGTTAAATTCCAGTTCATCTTTCAGGATCTCCTGTTTTTTTACTTTTCGTGCTCCTGTTGAATACACTTTATAAATGAGAATATCCACCATGTTTTAATATCTGTTCCTTGATATCCTTTGCCTTCGAATATCCTTCTTCGCTAAGCTGGACAGCCGTCTCGTTCAAAGCTTTTTCAAAGCCATCGACTAATACATCAAATTGTTTCAATGCCATTTTTTTTCCTAATCCTGCATCTGAAGCGGCATTAATAAAGTGTTCTCTTGTAATGTGATCAATGTTTCTTTCCCCGCCGATTCCAATTGCCATCTCCCGGCTGGTTCCCTGATAAATAACGGTACTGATAATATCGTACGCCGGGGCAAGACTGACCGTTTTCAAATTTTCAGAATACAGTAACGAAAGATTTTTGATATGATTATCCGTATTACCTATCAGATAATCATAGATCAACATATCCCACAATTTTAATTGATCTGTAAGAGGATCTGCCACATTGTTTCTTAAAAGCTGAAAAGCCTTTAAAAGATACCGTTTGTTCCCATTCTCATACTTTTCATACGCCGGTATTCCAAGTGCCTGGGCGAAATCTTCCTGATGAAGACGAAACGGTCGTATGAGACCATTGATGTACGCTGCTTTCTTTGGAATTACACGGTCATATCGTTTCGTGGCAAATAGTATCTCTTCATCCCTTGCAGCACCTGTATTGATAATAAAACTTTCAGGAATCGATATTCCCAATTTTGAAGCCGCAGTAAGTGATAGCTGCTCATTTGTCACAATATCAGAAAGACGTACATGACTTTGCTTTACAATGTGAGTGCTCGGGGCATCTCCTTGCGGCTGATACCACATATTCCGTTCATGATCATAATACAGTCCGACCTTTCCAGATGCACCGGTAAGGGAAAGATGCGCTTCGGTTATAAGTTCTGTTGATTTGCTGACGCCCTCTTTGGCCAGTGCTTTCACGCTCTCCATCGAAAGTGGTTTATAATCCCCGCTATCATGTACATTATCAGAAACACGAAGCGCACCAAGACACTCCGATCCCAATACTGACAGAATCGTTAAATAGTCATCTTCCGATGTATGGATCCAATTGGCAACACATTTCCTGGCAAATCCCTCAGGAAGCAGTCCCTCAAAAAAGTTTTTTGTTGTCTCTGCGCTAAACGGCTCACCAGAAATAGGCAGACTGATAGAAATAGGCGGATGACCTGCAGCAATATATTGATCCGAATACGCAAATTGAGCATCATTCGGAGAACTGCCAGAAATTGATCCAACATATGTCTGCATCCCCTCGATCTCAATATAAACCTGTAGTTTTTTCATACATCTCCTCCACGGTCATTGATCATCAGATCCAGACCTAACAGCTGCAGCAAAAACAATGCTCTTCCAAGTTCTGCTGTTTCTTTTCCATTTTCAAGATCTGATATAAAACTGGTACTGAACCCCGTATACTCAGATAACTGCGCCTGTGTATAACCCATTTTTTTTCTTTTGCTGCGAATTACTTTTCCTAAATCAGCTGTAGATATTATTTTCATTGAAACTCACCTTATATTTTGTTCGAACGACTATATTTTTATCTGCATGAAGAAATATAGCCGTTCGAACATATTTAATATATGTTCATACTAATACAGCCGAACGACTATGTCAATAATTTCAATCAGAGGTTTCATATATTCCGGCAGAGTTTTTTCATCTCAGTTACAAAAAGGGGCTGTGAAAAAACATAGCCCCCATTTCTTTATTTCTTCCCATTATAATTGCAGATCTGAATCGCCACTCCATGTTCCATCTCCGTAAAACCATGTTTCAGATAAAACGGCAGATTATCCCGGTCCTCCGGCATGCCTTCGATATACAGGAAATCCTTATATTTATCCTTGATACACTCGATCATCCGCCCGGCGATCCCCTGACCCTGATACTCCGGATCCACCAGCACATAATGGATCTGCGCCAGCATCTCCGTATCATCAAGTACCCGTGTCAGCCCCACAAGCCGCTCTCCGTCCCAGACAGTCAGCACCGTGGACGAATTCATCAGCGCCTTGTATAAACGCTCCCTTAGCTGTTGCGGCACCTTTAAACATTGCTTCCACCATCGCCTTGAAGGTATCTACGACCTTGCCCTCTGTGACATACTCAGCTGTACCCTTCACCTGATAATCTTCCAGGCTCTGCGCGTCATAAACAGAGATCGCGATCTTTCCCGCATTCTCTTTAATGTTCTTCAACGTTGTCTCAAGAAATGCATCCCCAACAACAAGATTTCCATCCTCTGTGACATCCTTAAACGCAACCGGAACCACGTTCGGCTCACCGTTCGCGCATGTCGCAAGATCCCACATTCCGTTCTTTAATACCTTTACAACTGCTTCATTCAACATTCAAATACCTCCATATTTTCAGCATCCCTGCTGTCTTCTGATGCACTCATCATATCCAATTTGCTCAAAAGATGGAAGATATTAGGAAACTTATAAGTCACTCATAAATTTCTTAGCTGCTGCCTGCCCGCGAAATGCCGTCAATAATGTCTCTATGCAAGCGATCCACGCCATCCGGACCGTCACCGCAAAAAAGCACCTATCCAATTTTTGCTTCACTCTGTGACCGTGTCTTCTCAATCAGCTTCGCATACACCTGCTCCACGAACCACGGCTCCGTAGATTTCTTTAACGCCTCCTCCGGCGTAAACCAAGCGACCCCACTGTTCTCATCCGCCTTCACAGACACCTGTTCCTCAGAATCCGCTTCCAGAAGATACGTCACATTCAGATGCAAATGACTGGACACATACCGTCCTTTTTTCACATGTCCGTCGACGGTGAGTGATTCCAGCGCAAAAATCTCCTCCGACATTGGCCGCACATCGGAAATTCCTGCTTCTTCCTTCACCTCCCGGATTGCAACCGCCAGAAGATCTGTCTCCCCATCCGCATGCCCGCCAAGCCATGACCAGGAATGATAAATATTGTGATACACCATAAGTACTTTACTCCTGTCCTTATCCACCACCCAAGCCGAAGCCGTCATGTGCGCCACCACATTATCCCGAAGGAACGCGTCATCATTCTTCTCTATCCAGTTTAGGATCAAAGCCTTATCCGCCTCTTCCTGCTCATTATAAGGCACATATCTTTTTATCTGACTTACCAGTTCCTGACGATTCATCGCATACTTTCCTTCCAATATCATTCTTCTCTATCTTCAAAACATTTCTCCCAACTATCTCTAAATCAGAAAAACTCATTCGCCTTATCCTGCTGACAGATCATTTTCAGTTTCTCCGAAATCATCTGGACCTTTTCAGGATTCCCGCTTCTGGCACTCTGTGGACAGATCTCCACGCATCTCATACATGAAATGCAGACTTCTCCGTTCGTCATCTTCGGATCCTCAAACGGTATCGCTCCAACCGGACAGCTCTCCGCGCAGCTTCCGCATCCCATACATTCATCTGACACCTGGATGTCCATTGGCAGAACCTTGTATTCCTTATAAGGTCTGTTTCCCGGCACCTCGACCGGACAGACATTCCCCTTCAGGCGCTCCTTCACCTCAGCCACAAACGTATCAAGTTCATCGCAATCCTGCGCTGACGGACGCCCCGCTTCGATCTGATGGGCGATCGAATGTTCCGCCACCATCGCAGCAGCCCCAATACACACAAAGCCCTGAGCCTCAAGCACATCCTTCAATTCCACCAGAGTATCCTCATACGCTCTTCCGCCATATGTAACCAGCAAAAATGCCGGCGTGCGGTCACCCTTTATTTTCCGAAGTCTCTCGGTCGCAATTCCCGGAACACGTCCTCCGAAGGACGGAACTCCCACAATACAAAAATCCCCCTGTTCCATTTCATGATTTTTCATATCCCGTCTCGACAGATCAATATTTTCCATACTGCCAAAACTTTCTCCCATATGTTTTACGACTCTTTCTGTCGTGCCCGTCGGACTAAAATAAACATTATAATTTGCCATAATTTCCCCTTTAAAAAGCTCTCCTGAATAAATCTTTAATTTTCCTAAAAAATACTCTCTCCAATATCCGATTCTTTCCGTCATCACCTGCATTCTATCATATCAGCCCCAAAAATCAAACTACAGCTTAACAATGCGCGACCCACAACCTCGCGATGCGCGGCGCCCAAGAGGCTCCGCGCATCGTCTGTAATAAATTTCTTAGTGGCCGCACAGATGGAACTGCATCTGTCAAAGCTCTTTCTCCATCTTCTATCTGATAAAATGTGTCCGCACAACCTCTTCCTTCTCTGGAAGACCATATTTTTCTTTTCCCAGCTCAATACTCCTCATAAGAAACGTCATATTTCTCGCAAGCGTCCGCATCGTCTGGAGACCTTCCGCGTCCTCTGCTGCCTCTCCTGGTTCACGCCCATGGATGGAATTCCAGTACCGGCTGGACGCGATCGGCATATTGCTGATCGTAAAGTACTTGTTAAGCTCGTCAAACGTCGCCGAACATCCGCCGCGTCTCGCACAGACAACACTCGCCCCGACTTTCATGGTCTTATCATAGGATGTGCTGTAAAACAGCCTGTCCAGGACCGCGATCAGCGTCGCATTTGCAGACGCGTAATAGACCGGGCTCGCGACCACAAGCCCGTCGGCATCAGAAAATTTTGCTGCCAGTTCATTTACCACATCATCAAATACGCACTTGCCAAGCTCCGCGCATCGATTACAGGCAGTACACCCTCTTACCGCCTCACTGCCGACCCGTACGATCTCCGCGTCGACTCCCTCTTTTTCAAACACCGTCTTCATCTCATTCAACGCGATAGACGTATTTCCATTCGCCCGCGGACTTCCATTGATCATCAAAACTCTCATTATTTGTCCTCCACACTCAACTTCAAAACATCCGGTCTCGCGTAATGCCCGCAGACATCATGCTCCATCCGGCTCTCCGGGACCTTCTGCATGTCGAGGTCCGCATAGATGATTTCCTCTTTATCCCACACAGTCTCACTCACCGCATGCCCGTAAGGATCGATCACGCAGCTTCCTCCCCGGCACACGATATCATTTAACTTCGCGATCTCCTCATCCCCGCTGGCGGTCTTCGGGTACATATCCTTCGTGAAGTACATATCCGCATTGATGAAGAAGCAGTGTCCCTCGATGGCGATATGGCGAATCGTATTCTGCCACTCCTCATTGTCATTCGTATTCGGGGAAATATAGAGCGCAACTCCCTCCTGATAAAGCGCCACTCTCGCAAGCGGCATGTAGCTCTCCCAGCAGATCAGATTACCCATCGGTCCCCAAGGTGTCTCCATTACCGGGAAGAAATCCTTATCCGCATCTCCCCAGACCACGCGCTCACTGCCTGTCGGTTTCAGCTTTCTGTGGTTCATCGTCTGTCCATCCGGCGCGATCATGACATTAGAATTGTAAAGCGTCGCCGTAACAGCATCACGCTCAGAATATCCGACACACACATACACCGAATGCTCTTTCGCACAATCCACGATTCTTTGCATCTCCGGTCCATCCACTAAGATCGAATTGTCGTAGTAAGTCTTCCAGTCCTCTCGTCCCGCCTTGCTGCGGCTTCCAACGGTAAATCCATACGTCATTCCATACGGATATCCCGGAATAAAAAGCTCTGGAAAAACAACTAACTCTGCGCCCTTTGCAGCCGCCTTCCCGATCAGATCGGTGATTTTCTCCACACACTTGTCCTTATCGAACATGACTGGTGCTGCCTGCACCAATGCAAGTTTTCATGTATCCTTCTTGATGATCATAATAATTTTCCTCCTGTCGTTACCGTAAACTCAGATGTAAAAAGTGAATTTCCCTTATTGTTTCCCTTGTGCTATATCAACCCACCGGTGTTTACGAACTCTGATAAGGACAAATACAAGGGTGCAGGACATCCGGTGGATGTCTGCTTTGCACCGACCGTAGCGAAGCGAAGACCACAAGAGGTCCGGCGGACCTCTGCTCTGTGCCGACCGAAGCGGCAGCGGAGACCAAAAATTATATAAAACAGTATATCACAAAATAAAAGCAACGTGGTGAACTGATTAAAACATTTATATCCTCCAGCATACCACTCTCCCTCAAAACACAATCCCAACACCTCAAGCACCACAGCAACCTCACAATGCACCAACAATCTTCCCCCGCCACAACAACCTCGCGGTGCCGCATCGCCCACCGGGCACATGCCTCATAAAGCAAAAAGATGTGCCCCATCGGCTCAAATCTTCCCCCCGAGCCTATGATCAGCACATCTTTTTCACTTTAATCAGGACACCTGATCCCGCAATATCTCATCCACCGTCAGATACGCTCTCTCATATCCCAAAACCTCACTGAGCTGCATCACATACGGCTTCTGCAGTCTCGCTTTCTTTAACGCCTCTTCCTTCATAAACACGTCCCTGGCCGTTCCATCCGCCAGCACCTGTCCATGAGCCATAATAATGACACGTTCAAAGTTCTCCGCCACAAAATCCATGTCGTGAAGGATCGCGATCACAAGCTTTCCTCTCTCCGACAGACTGCGGATAATTCCTCCGATGATCTGACGTCCTTTCCAGTCCTGGGCGATCGTCGGCTCATCTAAAATCAGAACATCCGTGTCCATGGCAAGAACCGAAGCAATCGCAGTCATCTTCCGTTCATATAGCTCAAGGTCATACGGATTTTCCTTCTCCTTGCCTGTTAACCCGGTCAACTCCAAAGCGCGCTTTGTCTCTTCCTCCGCGCGTTTTGGATCCATTCCGATATTCAGCGGACCAAACATGATCTCATCCATCACATTATATTTGAAGATCTGATCATCCGGATTCTGGAACACATAGCCGACATTTCCGGCCAGCATTGCCACCGTTTTCCCCGAAATATCCTCACCTTGGAAATAAATATTTCCGGATACCGGTTTCAGCAGTCCCTTCAACAGCTTTACCAACGTAGTCTTTCCAGCTCCGTTCTGGCCAATGATCGCTGTCGGACGCTTATCCAGTCTCATGTTCAACGCCTTTAAGACCGGCACATCCGGAAGATAGGAAAAATCCAGATCCTTAGTGAGGAACTGTTCCTCGCCTAAAACTTCTGAATTCTTTTTTTCATCCGTCTTCGCAGCTCCCTTTGCTTCTGTTCCTCCCGCATGTCGCTCCTTCAGTACCCCGGCAGCCTCTTCTACCGTGACCGGATACGTTCCATCCGGCAGAGTCACATGCTCCGCCTTACAGATGCGGGTAAAAGCCGGTGCCTGAATTCCATAATCCGCAAGATCCGGCATGGAAAATACCTTCTGCGGCGTATCGAACGCGATCTGCTTACCACCATGCAGAAGAAGAATGCGGTCGCAGTAAGCCGCCAGTTTCTCGATCTTCTGCTCGATCATTAAGATCGTGATCCCGGAATTCGTCAGGGCCTCAACCGCCCGGAATACCTCATCGCTTCCCTCCGGATCAAGCTGGGAGGTCGGTTCATCAAGGATCATGACATCCGGCCGCATGACCAGCACGCTGGCGATCGCCACACGCTGCATCTGACCTCCGGACAGATCAAACGGATTTCGATCCCGGTACTGCCAGATATCAAGAAGCTTCAGGGCGTTCTCCACCCTCTCCTTCATCTCTTCGGCCGGAATTCCCAGGTTCTGCATTCCGAAAGCGACTTCCTCATATACATTGTCCTTTGCGCCGGACAGCTGATTAAACGGATTCTGGAACACCAGGCCCACATGACCGCAGAGCTGTGATACCGGAGTCTTTCCGGCCTCTATGCCGTCCACAATGACTTTTCCGCCGTAAGCTCCCTTGTAGAACTGCGGAACAAGTCCCATGATCGCCTGGCTCAGCGTACTTTTTCCTGCTCCGTTTTCCCCGATAATACCGATAAACTCGCCCTTTTCTATCGAAAAGTTCAAACCATCCAGCGCCAGTTTCTTCGCGTGGGGATAGCGGTATCGTAAATTTTCAACGATTATCTCAGACATACGACGATCCTCCATGCAATAGCTGCCAGAATGCAGAGTCCCAGTAAAATCGTGATCTCACGGTCTCCCTTGTGACGTTTCCGATCTGCCAGCCAGGTTTTCTTTTTTCCTGCGCTGAATCCACGCACCTCCAGAGCGATCGCGCGCTCTCTGGTATTGATCAGAGAACTCATGACCACAGGGGAGATCAGCGGCAGAAATGCCTTGGCGCGGGTCCGCAGATTTCCTTCCGTCTCCAGTCCACGGCTGCGCTGCGCGTCCATAATCGTGTTCATAGTTCCCATCATCTGCGGGATGATCTGGAACACAGATGTCACGATGTAACCGAAACGCGGTGAAAATCCACGTTTCTCCAGCTCATCCACAAGCTCAGACGGCTTGGTAGAGAGAACGAACACCGCAAAGGACAACAGCATGTTCAAAATATTTAAGCCAATATGGAGGGAGTAAAGCGTACCCTCTCTGTAAAATTTCAGCCCGCCGATCTGAAACAGCACATTCACGTTTCTCTGGTTGAACAATCCATGGATCAGAAAAATGGTCAAAAGGATCGTAAAAGAAAACGCGATCAGCGGAATCGTCTTTTTCAGGATCTTTCCGCTGGCCAGCACACAAAGGCTGACTGCGATAAACACACCAAACATCCAAAGCTTCCCGGTGATCAGCGGAATACTGATGGCGGCAGCGATATACATCAATTTTGTAAAGGGATGCACCTTCGTCAGATATGTCCCGTTATCCACAAACAGGCTGATACTTTTCATATATTTGTTTCCCGGCAGCTGCTCCGAAGAACAGCTGCATTTCCTTTTCTAAATCTGATTAGTCCAGAGTCTCGATCTCGGAATTTGCCTCATACAGCGTTGTAAGCTTCTTCGGAAGACCCTTTAAAATAAAGAATACAACGATCAGAGTAATCAGCTTATCCGGAACATCCACTACGACCTCGTCTAACAGAGATCCCAGAAATACCGGCATGGAAGCTGCCTGAGTTGCCGCGAACACAGCGTCACCCCATACATTTCCAGTAGTACCGCCCCAGAATAATACGTTTAACGGTGTGGAGATCACAACCGCAGTAAGACCAGCTACGCAGGCTGTAAGGATCGCCTTTGGGAATGACTTCATAAATCCAAGGCGGGCCATGATTCCGGCTGCCGCGCCAATACCTAAGCTTGTCAGCGCATAGATAAGAGTAATATTATCTCCCGTGGAAAAACCATAGATCAGGTTGTTCGCCGCACCGCAGATCGCGCCGATGATCGGACCGCCAAGGCATCCACCGATGCATGTTCCGATAGAATCCAGCCATAACGGAAGTTTTAATACACTCGCAAACAGCTTTCCAAGATAATTGATACCGATGCAGGCCGGGATCAGCACGATCACTGCCGCATCAAACTTTGTTTTAAATAAATTCTTCATACCCCATATACCCTTTCTTTTTCTTGATCTTCATCCTTACCTGTTTGTCAGGAGCTTCTCACGTCTTTCCTGACCATTTCTCCCAGAAGCACCAGATTCCGCTACCTTAGACTCACTAAAATCTAAGTCAGCAGCATCTGCTCGCTTCCCATACAATATCCTCCCTCCAGAACATACTAAATTGTGACTTCAACGCAACCATCCAGTTGGCGCATCAAGCGCAAAAGCTTCCAAATAGTTACAATTTAACAACAATTTCCAATAAAGATAGCATTGATTTTGTGTAAAGTCAATGAAAACGCCTGATTTCAAGCAAGATTGTTAATAAAGTAACATTCGTTTCGCTTGTAAATTCTCCTCATCAAAACTATACTAAACTTTAGATACACGGTTCTCTCACCAGGTCGCCAAGAATCAGGAGGAATCTCTTTATGGATCAAACATCAAAAACAAATCAAGATCTATTACTTGTCATTGACATGCAGAATGTCTACACTAAAGGTCAGGAATGGGCCTGCGAAGAAGTCGAAAAAGCATCCGACTCCATTCTCCGCCTTCTAAACAGCTGCGCCCTTTCCCAGGTGATCTTCACCCAGTACCTCGCCACAAAACACCCGGAAGGCGTATGGAAAGAATACAACAAAGTCAACGCCGCCGTAAACGCAGACCCCTGGCTCAACGAAATGATGTCCGAGTTTCTGCCCTACACAGAAAAATACCCTGTATACACAAAAAGCGTCTACTCCTCCTTTGCCATCCCGGAAGTGCGTGAACTCGCAAAACATGCTTCCCGCATCGTGATCTCCGGCGTAGTTGCAGAATGCTGCGTACTCTCCACCGCCCTCTCCGCCATCGATGCCGGATGCAAAGTCATCTACCTCACCGATGCTGTAGCAGGTCTCAATGCGACCTCACAAAAAGAAGCCGAAAATATCCTCTCCTACCTGTCCCCTCTCCACACAGAACTCATGACCACCCAGCAATACCTGGACAGCCTTCTCCAAGAGGAATAAAAACCTCAAATGCTTCACGATCCCCCAACATCCTCACGATCCCTCAACGTCCTCACACTGCCCACATCCTCACGATCCCTCAACGTCCTCACACCGCCCACATCCTCACGATCCCTCAACGTCCTCACACCGTCACAACAACCTCGCGATGCCGCGGCGCCCAAAGGGCCCCGCGCATCGTCTGGCTTCCGCCAACACATTTTCTCCCTCCACAGCCTTCCCTTTCCCCTCTCCCTCACTCCCGCCAACACACAGCGCCGGTGAGACTGCGGGCACGGACCGCCTGGGTGGAGGGAGCTGGCTTCCTCTTGGCTCGCTGGAAAATGCATTGGAGGCCCGGGGACACTTGTCTGAGCAACGCAAGTTGCGAGTTGTGTCCCCGGGCCTCCGCCCTTAGCATTTTTCTGGGAGCTTAGAGGAACCCTCCCGGAATCCCGTGAAGCGTCTGCGCCCGGAGTCTCACCGGCGCGTCCCCCCAGCCACTATGAAATTTAGAAATCAAACAACGACAACTGATTCGACTCCGGAAGTCCCTTCAGGATCCCAAGCTCCTCCATCAGATCGCAGATCGTCTTACTGACTTTCGTTCTGTTCCGGAAATCCTCCTTGGAGAGGAATTTTCCGGCCTTCGCAGCCTCCTCGATGGAATCGGCCGCTTTTTCTCCCAGACCATCAATACTGTTAATGGAAGGCATCAGCTTATCCCCCACAACCTGAAAATGCCTGGCCTTCGCCGTATAAATATCCAGCGGCAGAAAATCAAACCCACGCGCATACATCTCCTGCACGATCCTCATATCCCTCAGCGTATCCTGCTCCTTCTTCGAAAGCGTATCCGCCCTCTTCTTATAATCCGCCAAGTGATATTCCAATTTCTCACGCCCCAAACACATGATCTCATAAGAAAACGCACTTGCACGAATACTAAAAAACGCCGCATAATACGCCAACGGATAAAACACCTTACAATAAGCAATACGCCATGCCATCATAACATACGCCGCCGCATGCGCCTTCGGGAACATATATTTAATCTTCTTACATGACCAAATATACCAGTCCGGCACCCCATGCTTCGTCATCTCCTCTTCCCACTCAGGCTTTAAGCCTTTGCCCTTACGAACCGCCTCCATGATCGTAAACGCGAGACCTTCCTCAAGCCCCTGCTGGATTAGATAGATCATAATATCATCACGCGTACAGATCGCTGTCTGAATCGTTGCCTTCCCCTCCTGGATAAGCGTCTGGGCGTTCCCCAGCCACACATCCGTACCATGGGCAAGACCCGCAATACGCACAAGGTCCGAAAAATACTTCGGCTTCGTATCAATAAGCATCTGCATTGCGAAATCCGTACCAAACTCCGGAACGCCAAGCGCCCCAAGCTTGCACCCGCCGATGTCCTCCGGCTTGATCCCCAGCGCGTCCGTACTCTGGAACAGACTCATGACCTCCCTGGAATCCAACGGAATATCCTTAACCGGATCCAGTCCCGTAAGATCCTGCAGCATACGGATCATCGTCGGATCATCGTGTCCGAGAATATCAAGCTTCAACAGGTTATGGTCGATGGAGTGGTAATCGAAATGCGTCGTGATCGTCTTCGTCGTCATATCATTTGCCGGATGCTGCACCGGGGTAAACGAATAGATCATCTCGCCGAGCGGCAGAACAACGATACCTCCCGGATGCTGTCCCGTTGTCCGCCGTACGCCGACACAGCCCTGAACGATCCGGTTGATCTCACAGTTTCTCTTTCTCTCCCCATGCTCCTCAAAATAATTCTTCACATAGCCGTAGGCCGTCTTATCTGCCAGAGTACCGATGGTTCCCGCGCGGAACGTCTGTCCTTTCCCGAAGATAACCTCCGTGTAGTCATGGGCACGGCTCTGGTACTCACCGGAGAAGTTTAAGTCGATATCCGGCTCCTTATCTCCCTTGAACCCTAAGAACGTCTCGAATGGAATATCAAAACCATCCTTCACCATCGGATGTCCGCAGACCGGACACACCTTATCCGGCATATCACATCCCGCCATACCTCCGTACTTTTTCACTTCCTCCGAATCAAAATCATAATAATGACAGTTCGGGCAGGAATAATGGGGACTTAGCGGGTTTACCTCCGTGATACCGGACATCGTGGCGACAAATGACGAACCTACTGAGCCTCGTGATCCAACCAGATACCCGTCCTCGTTGGATTTCCATACTAATTTCTGCGCAATGATATACATAACCGCGAATCCGTTGGAGATAATGGAATGCAGTTCCCGCTCCAGACGGTCCACAACGATCTTCGGAAGATTCTCGCCGTACATCTCGTGGGCGCGGTTGTAACAGATGTTTCGCAGCGTCTCATCAGACTTGTCGATGACCGGCGGACACTTATCCGGCCGCACCGGCGCGATCGGCTCGCACATGTCGGCGATCATTCTCGTATTTGTGACAACGACCTCATAACACTTGTCACTTCCCAGATACTCAAACTCCGCGAGCATCTCTTCTGTTGTCCGCAAGAACAACGGAGCCTGTTCATCTGCATCCTTAAATCCCATTCCGGCCATCAAGATCTTCCTGTAGATCGCGTCATCCGGATCCATAAAATGCACATCGCAGGTCGCACACACCGGCTTGTTAAACTGCTCACCGAGGGAAACGATCTTCCGGTTGATATCCATCAGGTCATCCACCGTCTTCACCGTGCTCTTCTCATCCCTCAGCATAAACATGTCGTTTCCGAGAGGCTGGATCTCCAGATAATCGTAGAACTTCACGAGCTTCGCAAGCTCTGCATCCGGTACCCCCCGCAGGATCGCCTGATAAAGCTCTCCCGCCTCGCAGGCCGATCCGATGATCAGCCCCTCCCTGTACTGGTTCAGCACACTTTTCGGGATCCTCGGCCTCCTTGAAAAATATCTCAGGTGGGACCACGAAACAAGACGGTACAGGTTTACACGTCCCAGATCATTCTTTGCGATGATGATGACATGATATGTCGGCATCTTCATGATCGTCTCATCACTCACATGGCTGAATTCCTCCAGCTGATCAAGATTTGTCATATCATGCTGTTTTTTTAACATTTCCACGAATTTCAGGAAAATTCCGGCAGTTGCCTCCGCATCGTCCACGGCGCGGTGATGATTCTCGAGGGAGACCCCCAATGCCTTCGCCACCGTATCCAGCTTAAACCGGTTCAGGTTCGGAAGAAGTGCCCGCGCCAGAGTCACCGTATCGAGGACTGTCGGGTCAAAGGGCAGCCCTAAAAGTCCTGCATTGTGGGAAATAAAGCTCACATCGAAGGACGCGTTGTGGGCAACCAGTGCCGCATCCCCCACAAACTTGAGGAATCTCGGCAGCACCTTGTCCACCGTGTCCGCCCCCATGACCATGGCATCGTTGATCCCTGTCAGGCGCTCAATATCAAACGGGATCGGCACCTCCGGGTTTACAAACTCGTCCATCCTGTCAATGATCTCGCCGTTTCTCACCTTCACGGCACCGATCTCGATGATCCTGTTCTTCATCGGAGAAAATCCCGTGGTCTCAATATCGAACACCACGTACTCGCCGTCGAGACTCTGGTTTCTGGAATTGACGACCATCTCCTTCATATCATCGACAAGGTACCCCTCAACTCCGTAGAGGACCTTAAAAGTATCCCCTTTGTCGAGGGCGTGGTTCGCGTCCGGGAACGCCTGGACACAGCCATGATCCGTTACCGCCAATGCCGGCATCCCCCACTTTTTCGCCCGTTTCACGAGGTCCTTCACCTCGGAGACACCATCCATATCACTCATCTTCGTATGGCAGTGGAGCTCCACGCGCTTCACCGGGGCGTTATCCACCCGCTTGGTAGTAAAATCCTCACTCTTCCTGATGCCCACGATAGAACCGATGGTCAGCTCACCGTCAAACTTGTCGATGGTCGTGATTCCCTTGATCTTAATGAAGTTTCCTTCCTTGATGGCCGCAGTGGCATCCTCCTCCTGCCCTTCTCTTAAAAACATCTTTACAGTAATGCTGTCCGTAAAGTCTGTAAGATCGAAGATCATGAGCTTGTTTCCGCTCCGGAGTTCTCTCTTCTCCGCGCGGATCACCTTTCCGCGGATCACGACCTCGCCGATCTCACCGTCGATGTCATGGATATTCACCGCATCGCCCTCAAAATCGCGCCCGAAAAGAACGTCCGGATTCTCCGACTTTCGGTACGGGATCCTTCCATCAGAACCTTTCCGGAAGCCGCCGGAAAATCCGCCTTTGCCCTTCTCGCCGAAGGTTTTCTTCGTGAATCCGCTGCCCTTTCCGTTCTGTACGCCGCCCGCGGACTTTCCAGTCTGGTTTCCGCCGCCCTTTCCAGCCGCGTCCGTCTTCTGCTTTGCAGCTCCAAAACCGGCCGATGTCTTTGTGCCGGAACCGCTCTTTCCACTGGCTGCCTTTCCCGGGTCCGCGCCGAATCTGCCACCGGAAGTTTCAGAACCGGCCGCACTTTGAGCCGCCATCTGAACATCCGCGTTTCCATTTTCATCCCCGAATGTCCCGTTAAATCCGCCGTTTGACGTTCCTTCATCCCAGGGGACACTCTCCGCTGCACCTTCTAAGTAATTCTCCTCACTCTGTACACCTGCAACGAGTTCTCCTCCCGGCTTCATGAATACTGGCTGGTCCATCGGGTCTTTCTTTTCACTCTCTTTATATAAAAACTCCACCTCAGCCGCAAGCCCGCAGCGCTCCGTAAAGATCTTTTCCAGCACCCGTCCGACTTCCTTAGACCGCTCCCTGTAGATCAGATTGTCCTCGATGGTCATGACCATCTTGTCATCGGTAACGAACTTCGTGTCCGCCCGGCGGAGAATGTTGTACTCGATCATACCGTAGTGCTTTAGCTCCATAAGGATACTGTCCCGGTAGACATCGTAAAGCTTCTCCGGGGTATACTGTGCTGAGAGGCGGTATTTCTCTAAGATCTTGATCGTGATCGGTCTCCCGGGGAACAGTTGTTTCGTGATCCCTTCCTCCAGGGCGTAAATATTTTTTTTATGAATCAGCCGGGGACTCCGGATATAAACACGAATAGAGCTTCTGTCCTTTGTCATGGTGACCTTTTCCACCATGACAAGCTTCAAAAGCTCTTTCAGTTCATCAGCAATATTAAGCCCCGGGAAAACTTCAAGGAATGGTTTTTCCATACTTATTTCTGCATCTCCTGCATCTTTAAAAGCTCTTCCCGAAGAACGGAAAGAAGTTCATGTTCCGGTACCTTTTTTATGATCTCTCCCTTTTTGATCAGGAGACCTTCGCCGATTCCACCGGCGATTCCGATATCCGCGCTTCTCGCCTCACCTGGTCCATTGACCACGCAACCCATAACAGCCACCTTCACGTCAAGGTCCATTCCGGCCACCATGCTCTCCACCTGATTTGCAAGATGGATCAGGTCGATCTGGGTCCTTCCGCAGGTCGGACAGGAGACGACTTCCACGCCGCCCTTCCTGAGCCCTAATGTTTTCAGGATCAGTCTCGCGCTCTTTACTTCCTCCACCGGATCTCCGGTTAAGGATACACGGATCGTATCGCCAATCCCCTCATGGAGAATGATTCCAAGACCCACGGAGGACTTGATATTTCCGGAAAGAAGTGTTCCGGACTCTGTGATCCCCACATGAAGCGGATAATTCGTTTTCTTTGCGATAAGCTCGTGGGCTGCCACGCACATTAAAACGTCGGAGGACTTGATGCTGATCACGAGGTTATCGTATCCCAGCTCCTCCACAACGGCAACTTCCTTCAATGCGCTCTCAACGAGAGCTTCCGCCGTCACACCGCCGTATTTTGCGAGGAGGTCTTTCTCCAGAGAGCCACTGTTTACTCCCACGCGGATCGGGATCCCGTACTCTTTTGCCTTGTCGACGACAGCCTTCACCCGCTCTCTCGCCCCGATGTTGCCCGGGTTGATGCGAATCTTATCCGCTCCGCTCTCGATAGCTGCGATAGCCAGGCGGTAGTCAAAGTGAATGTCGGCAACCAGCGGAATATGGATCTGCTTCTTGATCTCGCGGATTGCAGCAGCCGCTTCCATGGTCGGAACCGCCACACGGATAATGTCACATCCGGCGTCCTCCAGGCGGTGGATCTGCTCTATCGTTGCCGCCACATTCTCCGTCTTCGTGTTGCACATGGACTGGATCAGAACTGGATTTCCCCCGCCGATCTTTCTGTCCCCGATCTGAATTTCCTTTGTATGATCTCTATACATACATCTCTCTCCCACTTCAAAAAACGAAATTTCACTCCTGCTAAAATATCATTCTCAAATCATTAAATACAACAAACACCATAAATGTCATGAGCAGTGCCATCCCGGCCATATTCACCGCGCTCTCCACTCTCTGGCTCACCGGGTGTCTCGTGACGAGTTCCCAGAGTAAGAATACCAGCCGTCCGCCGTCAAGCGCCGGGAACGGGAGCAGGTTCATAACGCCCAGGTTCGCCGAAAACATGACCATAAGATTTAAGAGGTTCATCACCACCGTCACGAATCCGTACTGGGTGTTCTCTTCCACAGTCTGATCGATGATCGTGACAATGCGGACAGGTCCTGCGATATCGTTTGTGGAGACCTTGCCCCCGGCGATCATCTTCAGGCTGTCGATCACCGTGAGGATCCAGTACCGCACCTCGTAGACGCTGTACTGCAGAACCTGCACCAGTGACTCCGGGGCATCCCGGTGTCCCTGAAGAATGACGCCAAGGTAATACCTGCCGTCCTTAAACTCCGGCTGGATCACCGTGTGTTCTGTCGTCCACGACGATGATGTTTCGTCATATCGTCTATACTCCACCTGCACCGGATCCTGTCCGGCTGTCATCAGGTACATGGAAATCTCCCTGGAAAGATGGATCTTTCTGCCATCAAGCTTTGTGATCACATCGCCCTCTTTCAGTCCAGCCGTCTCCGCAGGCATTCCCTCGGAGGTTCCAGCGATGACCGCAGGATCGATTCCAGCCCAGGATAAGATCACCAGGGAAAAAACGAACGCCAGGATAAAGTTGAAGATCGGTCCTGCGGCGATCACCGCCATCTTCGCCAATGGTCCCTTATCAAAGAAGGAAACTCCCTTCACATCCGGGACTTCTTCCTTTTCATCCTCATCTTCCCCGAATTCTCCAAGCATCGCACAGGAGCCGCCGAGCGGCAGAAGCTTTAAGGAATACCGGATTCCGGTCTTTTGGCTCACCCATGAGAGAAGTCTCGGTCCGAATCCCACCGAGAACTCCACCACGGCAATCCCGTTTAACCGCGCCAGGAGATAATGTCCAAATTCATGAAACAGGATGATTCCGCCAAGGACAACCACCGCTGCCAGATACCCAAGATCCAACTTTAATATTCACCTGCTTTCATTAAAACATCATAACTATTCAGTACCTTCATAGTTACATGCAAAAATCCATTCCAGATCAGCTTTGCTGATGGGATTTTTGCTTTCCAGCTCAAGTTTTCTTACGGTCAACGCAGCAAGTGCGCAGACCTACTGAACAGTTGCAAAATATCATTCAATCTTTGCACATACCTTTGATGTGTAAAACAGCGTTTTTCAATCATTATACAGCTTTAGAAATTCCACTGCTTCTTCAGGAACTCGTAAGTCTCCGCTTCCGCGTCAAGCACCTCATCCAATGACGGATGGGCGATCTTCTTATGATGTTCCATCGCAGCCTCGATCATATCCGTGATCTCCAGATAGCTGATCTTCTTTCCGAGGAACTTCGCAACCGCAAACTCGTTCGCCGCGTTAAACACTACCGGCACGGAACCGCCAGCTTTTCCGGCATCTCTCGCGAGGGCCAGACCGCGGAAATTCTCGTAATCTGGCTTGTCGAATACGATCTCCTTCATGGTCCAGAAGTCGAGACGGTCCCCTCTCATCGGTCTGCGCTCCGGGTAGTAGAGGGCATACTGGATCGGAAGCTTCATATCCGGCGTTCCGAGCTGCGCCATCACAGCACCGTCCTCAAACTGTACCATGGAGTGGATCACACTCTTCGGCTGCACGACCACCTGGACATCGTCCATTCCCACATCAAAAAGCCATTTCGCCTCCATGACCTCGAGACCTTTGTTGACCATGGTGGAACTGTCGATGGTGATCTTCGCTCCCATGGACCAGTTCGGATGCTTTAAGGCGTCCTCCACCTGGACATTCTTCATCTGCTCTCTCGTCCATCCGCGGAACGGACCACCGGATGCCGTTAATAGGATCTTTTCAATCTTATTCCCGTGTTCCCCGTTTAAACACTGGAAAATAGCGCTGTGCTCACTGTCCACTGGAAGAAGACGGACCTTTTTCTCCTTCACGAGTGGGATGATGAGATGCCCCGCAGTGACAAGAGTCTCCTTGTTTGCCAGGGCAATGTCCTTTCCTGCCTCAATAGCTGCCATCGTCGGGCGAATTCCGATCATGCCCACCACTGCCGTCATGAGGATCTCATATCCTTCCATGACCGCAATCTCCAAAAGTCCTTCCATGCCGGAGACGATCTTCGTGCCTGTATCTGTCACACGGACAGCCAGCTCTTTTGCCTTCTCCTCGTCCCAGACACCGCAGATCTTCGGGGAGAATTCACGAATCTGGCTTTCCAGTGCATCGATGTTTCTTCCCGCCGCGATTCCCACAACTTCAATATCTCCGTTTGCACGGACTACATCCAAAGTCTGGGTTCCGATGGAACCTGTGGAACCCAGAATAGCAATTCGTTTCATCTCTTTGTCCTTTCCTACCGGATGCCCATAAACGTGATGGCGAAATAAATCGCCGGGGCGGTAAAGATCATACTGTCAAACCGGTCTAAGATTCCGCCATGGCCAGGGATCAGATTTCCGTAATCCTTGATGTCATGGTTTCTCTTGATGGCGGAGGCCGCCAGATCTCCCACCATGGAGATTACCGCCGCGATGGCGCAGGCAGCTCCCGAGATCACGCCCGGATTTATCACCTGGATCATATTGTTCTTAAAGAAGGTTCCGTAGAGGAATCCTAAGACTGCCGCGCCCACGACACCTCCGATGGCACCCTCCACGGTCTTTTTCGGACTTAGCTTCGGGGTCATCTTGTGCTTTCCGAAAAGCTTTCCCGCGCAGTAGGCGAAGGTATCACAGCCCCAGGAGCTTAAAAGGATCAGCCACACGAGGTATTTTCCGTCCGGCATCTCCCGCACCTGATAGAGGTAGGAGAACATGATCCCCACATAGAAGATTCCAAAGAACGCCACCGTGATCTGCTCCGTCCCGTACTTCGGGAACGTCACCACGTAGATCGTCATTAAGATCATGAGGGAAATGATAGCGAGGAACGTCACGTACTGCTCCCTGTTTCCCATGATCCAGTAATAAGCAACGACAGCCGCATATCCCACAAACCCCGGTGTCGATCTCTCGATCTTCATGACCCGGTAAAGCTCATAAAGTCCGATCAAGGAGATCGCCATGGAGCCGAAATAAAGGACTGTACTGCCCTCAACAAGCAGAAACGCCGCAATGATCACAAGGACGATTCCGCTGATCAGTCTTGTCGTAAACATAAGATCACCTCTTACTCCGTTTTTACCGCCGTAACTCCTCCGAACCGGCGTTCTCTCTTATTGTACTGGCGGATCGCGTTCAATAATTCTTCCTTATTGAAATCCGGCCACAGGCATTCTGTCACGTAGAGTTCTGAGTACGCGAGCTGCCATAACAGGTAGTTAGAGAGGCGAAGCTCCCCGCTGGTGCGGATCATGAGATCCGGATCCGGGATTCCTGCCGTGTCCAGGTAGGACGCGAAAACTTCCTCCGTCATATCCTCCGGCGCGATCTTTTCTTCCTCCACATCCGTCATGATCTTTCTCACTGCTCTCGTGATCTCATCGCGGCTTCCGTAGTTTACGGCGATCACAAAGGTCATTCCTGTATTTTTTTTTGTCTTTTCTTCCAGGACATTGATCGCATCTACGATATCCGACGCAAAACGGCCTCTCTCGCCGATCATGCGGACACGGATGTTGTTCTTTTCAGCCATTGCGAGAAGTCTCTTCGCGTAGAAACGGAATAACTGCATCAGCGCACCGACTTCCTCCTCCGGGCGTTTCCAGTTCTCTGTGGAAAATCCGTAAACTGTCAGATACCGGATTCCAAGCCGTGCTGCGTCCTCAACGACCTGCTCCAGTGTCTCACAGCCCTTTTTATGTCCAAGCTGTCTCGGAAGTCCGCGCTTCTTCGCCCATCTTCCATTTCCGTCTAAGATCAGCGCCACGTGGGCGGGAATCTTTAAATTCTCTTCCATGATTGTTCTCCCTTTATCTTTTAGCTCGTTGCCCGCGCAAACAAACGGGGACAGGAAAACTTCCCCTGCCCCCTGTCTGTTTTGTGTAGTAGGAAACTCCGATTAAACGGTAAGAATTTCCTTTGTCTTGTTCTCAACGGCCTTGTCGATCTTCTCGATGGACTTGTCGGTAAGCTTCTGGACTTTCTCGGTGAGCTCTTTTAAATCGTCCTCAGAGATCTCATCGTTCTTCTCCATCTTCTTGAACGCTTCATTCGCGTCGCGGCGGATATTGCGGATCGCTACCTTAGCGCCGTCGCCTTTTTTCTTAACATCCTTTGCAAGCTCTTTACGTCTCTCCTCTGTGAGCTCTGGGAATACGAGACGGATCACGGAACCGTCGTTGCTCGGGTTGATTCCAAGCTCGGAGGTCTGGATCGCCTTCTCGATCGGGCGGATCAGACTCTTCTCCCACGGCTGGATCAGGATCATTCTTGCCTCCGGAACGGAGATATTTCCGACCTGCTGGATCGGTGTCGGTGTTCCGTAGTAATCCACTTTGATCTTGTCAAGTACATGCGGGTTCGCACGTCCTGCGCGGATGGATGCGTACTCGTTTAAGAGGGCATCGATGGATTTTTCCATTTTCTCTTCATATACTTTTAATTCTTCGCTCATGGTTTCCTCCTGTTATCAGACGGTAACGATCGTACCGTTAATTTTTCCCTGCATGGCGTTCGCGATTCCATCCTTTTCGTTTAAGGAGAATACCGCCATCGGCATTTTGTGTTCCATACACATAATAGAAGCAGTCAGGTCAACGACACCGAGCTGCTTGTCGATCACTTCCTGGATCGAGATCTCGTCATACTTTTTCGCATTCGGATTTACCTTCGGATCACTGTCGTATACGCCGTCGATGGACTTTGCGAGGAGAATGCAGTCTGCATCCATTTCGATCGCCATCAGAGTGATCGTCGTGTCGGTAGAGAAATACGGCTGTCCGATTCCACCGGCAAAAAATACGACCATTCCGTGCTCAAAATACTTGTTCGCGCGGTCCTTGGAGAACAGTTTTGTCATATTTCCGCACTCAAACGGGGTAAGGATCTGTGTCTTCATTCCCGCGTTCCGGAAGATCTCGGATACATAAATACAGTTCATGACAGTCGCAAGCATTCCGATCTGGTCTGCCTTCGGACGGTCGATCGCGTCGCTTGTACGTCCGCGCCAGAAGTTTCCGCCACCGATCACAACGCCGACCTGTACACCTGCATCAACAGATGCCTTGACCTGTCTTGCAACTTCCTTTACCGTATCTTCGTCAAAGCCAGTCTTTTTCGGACCTGCAAGGGCCTCTCCACTGAGCTTTAAAAAAACTCTTCTGTTTTTCATTTTCTCTGATCTCCTCGTAATCTTCTGTGACTGTTTCGTTCCAGTCGCTACAAATCTCTTTTTCCTTTCCACAGGGCAGACCACGACCGCCCCGCGGACTTAGGATAAGTATAACACACTTTCGTCTGTTTGCCAACAGTTTCAGACCGGCAGGATCCGCTTGTGGATGTTTCCCTGTCCTACCTCTTTTTATCTTCCCGGAAGCTCTTGAGCACCAGTGTTGTCGGATACCGGTACGCGTAGGTGCAGCTCTTCATAAGCTCCACTTCCTCCGGATTCCTGCACACGCTGAGGATCATATTTTCTTCCTCAGAGGTCAGGTACGCCTCCCCGTTTCCGTCGCGTTCCTTGATATCTTTATAGATCCGGTATTTCTTATAAAAATCCGGGCAGGATCCCTGGCGCATCTTAACCGGCTCCGGAACGATATTGACCCGGTACTGATCCGACATTCTGGCTAAAATGTTGTGGATCCTTTCACAGTATTCCCTCGAGACGAGTCTCGGTGAAGGAATACAGATCATATAGTTCATAATTGTGCCTTCCTTTGTCGTTTTTGAAAAGCAGATGACAGACTTCTGCCACATGCCTGCACTAGTATAGCATGAAATCCGCGTCTTGTGAACCACAAAATGCAGGCAGCCGCACCGCCAGGTATTCCATGTCACCTCCATGCAGAGAAAAAACACCCGCGGCCGGATCGCTCCATGCCGCGGGCAGATAATTCATCGTAACTATTCAGTGCATTCATAGTTACAATTCTACCTATATTATTGCTTCTTCTCCTCGTCCTTCAACAGGTTCGTCATACTGTGCATGCTGATGCACAGGGTGGATGTGTTGTGAAGCAGGGCGGATGTCGCCGGAGCAAGCACACCCATCACGCCTAAGATGATGAGACCAAAGTTGAAGATGATGACAAAACGGTAATTTCTGTGAACACGCCGCATCAGCGCATTGCTGATTGCTTTTAAAGTCACAAGCTGGAACATCGCGTCCTCGGAGATTGTGATGTCCGCGATCTCTCTTGCGATCTCAGCACCCTCGCTGATCGCGATGCCGACGTTTGCCGCGGAGAGTGCCGGAGAATCGTTGATTCCGTCTCCCACCATGATAACCTTATGGCCTGCGTTCTTCTCTGCTTCAACGAAGTTCGCCTTATCCTCCGGAAGGACCTCGGAGTGATGCTCGTCCACGCCGACTCTTGCGGCGATGGCGCGGGCCGTTCTCTCGCTGTCTCCTGTCATCATGACGATCTTCTTGATACCAAGCTTTCTGAGCTCCTTCATAACTTCCGGAGCTTCCGGACGGAGCGGATCCTCGATGCAGATCACAGCCGCCAGTCTTCCCGCGATCGCGAGATACAGGTGGGAGTACTCTGCCGGAAGGGCTTCAAATTTCTCTTCTTCGCCCTCCGGGACTACACACTGCTCGTCCTCGAATACAAAATGGTAGCTACCGATCACGACTTTGTCCTCGCCGATATGGGATGCAATTCCGTGAGCAACGATATAGTCAACCTTAGAGTGCATCTCCTCGTGGACAAGTCCGCGCTCTCTGGAGGCCGCAACGACCGCGTTCGCCATGGAGTGCGGGAAGTGCTCCTCTAAGCAGGCAGCGATCCTTAACATCTCGCTGCGGTCACGTCCCTCAAAGGTCACAACGTCGGCAACCACCGGCTGTGCCTTTGTGAGGGTACCTGTCTTATCGAATACGATGGTGTCCGCCTCAGCGACTGCTTCCATGAAGGAGCCGCCTTTGACAGTCATCTTGTAGCTGCTTGCCTCTCTCATAGCAGAGAGTACGGAAAGCGGCATTGCGAGCTTCAACGCACAGGAGAAGTCAACCATAAGGATCGAGATCGCCTTTGTCACATTTCTTGTGAGAAGGTAAGTGACGATGGTTCCGCCGAGACTCCACGGAACGAGAGCGTCCGCAAGTCCGGATGCCTTTGTCTCTAAGGAAGACTTTAACTTCTCGGACTCCTCGATCATCTTCACGATGCGCTCGAATCTTGTGGATCCAGCTGCTTTCTTGACGCGGACGATGAGGTTTCCTTCCTCGACCGCGGTTCCGGCATAGACGTACATGCCGTTCTCCTTGCGGACCGGCTCAGACTCACCGGTCATAGATGCCTGGTTTACCATCGCCTCGCCGGAATCTACAATGCCGTCAAGCGGGATCACGCTGCCGACGCGGACGGAGACGAGATCTCCTTCCTTAATATCAGAGATCGGGACAAGGACTTCCCCGTCCTCAGTCTTCTGCCATACTTTCTCGATATTTAAGGACATGCTGCCCGCAAGATCGCTGACAGACTTCTTGTGGGTCCAGTCTTCCAGAAGCTCACCAATTCCGAGAAGGAACATGACGGATCCTGCTGTGTTGAAGTCGCTTCGCAGCATGGACACCGTGATCGCCGTCGCGTCGAGGACCTCGACCTCAAGCTTTCTTCCCGCAAGCTTTCTGATGCCTTTAATAACGAACGGAACAGACTGGATCGCTGTCCATATCGCACGGACCGGAGCTGGAAGGAAGATCTTTGTAAAGCATCTTGTAAGACACTTTGTCACGAGCTTTTCCTGGAACTCCTGATTTAACTCCCTTGTGCTTGTCACAGGCACGATCTCGTTTAACTCTTCATCGTCAAAGGAGAACCTTAAGATCTCAGCAATGAGATCTTCCTTTGAGCCTGTGTACGTGATCGCCGCATCTCCGATTCTCTCATATACCTTTGCTGCCGTTACCTGCGGAAGGGATGCGAGATAAAAGGAAAAGAGGTCCGCCTGTCTGACTGACAGGCGGCCTCTGGTGAGATGGATTCGGATACGGCCCTTGATATCATGTTTTACCGTAAATCTGATTCCTGATTTCATAATGATTATTCAGCGTCCTCTGCTTTTTCTGTTGTCTCTGTGAAGTCTTCTGCTGCTTCCTCTTCCTCACCGAATGCTTCTTCAGCACGTGCTCTGTTGATCTCCTTAGCCTCTGCAAGAACATCCTCAGCGTTTGCCTGGATGTTGGAAGCTGTTGTCATAACGCACTCTTTTGCGCGGAGACCTGCTGCGAGGCAGTTGATGTATAACTTCTTAGCGTCCTGGCTTCCGAGAACCTTGACACCAGCTGTTCCGAAAAGGACACCGCCTGCGAATACTGCAACATTTTTTAATTTCAAGCATTTCTTAACATCTAACATTTTAAATTCCTCCTGTAAGTAAAAAATATAATTTAATAGTAAATGATCTGTCCTGTTTAAAGCCTGCTGACCTGGCTTTTAGCTGCCGGATCACTTATGCTTATATCCGGTATACATCACCATAGCAAAGCAGAAAACAGTTGCCCACGCCCAGAATTTATGGTGTTTCATCGGTTTTCACTCCCTTGCGTTTTACTTGGCAGAACGTCGAAAACAGGAAGGCTTTCAAGCATTTTCCACATGGTAACTCTTCGCCCCCAAGTTAGTCAATCATAATATTTTATGTTGAAAAATTTTGTCATTTTCTGATAATTTGCAGTCATTCCTGACTCTATGACCTGCTGTTTTCTCCGCGTTTATGACGCACTGACGGAACAGCATTTTCCTTCCTCTTTTTCGGTCTGTCTGAGACCGTTCTTTCCGTGGAACTCCGCGGCGATAACCTCGTTTTCCCCGTCTGCGCGCACTCCTGTTTCATCCGTAAATACATACTGGTAAACGCGCTTTAAGACGCCCATCTCCTCCAGCATGCGGATCGTGCGGTAGACTGTGGAAAGGCCCACGGTGGAATCTCTCTGTACCGCCTCATAGTAAACTTCCTTGCAGTCGGTCCAGTTCTGTTCTAAGATCACATCAAGGATGACCATTCTCTGCTTTGTAATACGCTTCCCAAGTCTCTGGAACTCATTAACGATGTCTTTCTTCTGCCACATCCGGCATCCCTCTCATTCCTAAAAAGTGTGTTCCTGCCCTGCAGAGAGCCAGGCATTTGAAGTTTCAACCGAAACCGTTTTTTCGTTTACGCCTGCTTCCACTCGATATTGCGGAGCACATAGCCGGCCTTGCTCACGATGTCACGGATCTCACGGTCTGTCAGTTTTGTCTTCATGCGGACATCGGCTTTCTTCTTCTCGAGGTTTACCTCAGCCCAGTTGCCATCCTTCTCATTGAACGCATTCTCCACATGGAGCTTGCAGTGTTTGCATTTCATGCCGTCCACTCCGATGACTGCGTAGTACGGATAGTCTGAAGCATTTTTATCCTGCACTTTGATCTTCTTTTCTACATCTTTCGTTCCGCAGCAGCCATAGGTGAACTGGCGGATCGAACCTTTCACCGCGAAGATCGCGACTACGATCAATGCGACGATAATAATACCATTTATCATGACGGATCACGCCTCCTCTTAATTTTCAGAAACTACAGTTTTTCATTCCCCATGGGGGATCTTCTTTCATTTGTTAGTTTCTACTAACAAAGATTAGCACCAACTAACCGTCTTGTCAATCCTCTTTGTCACTTTTTTGACATTTTATTTCAATACCAAAAATACTCTCATCCCTGACAGTGCCGCTCTTCTCATACTGGCTCTTCGCCTGCTCTCCGGAGACAGGCATCTGCAGTTGTTCCTGCTGCCCTCTTCTCTTTTTATTTTGCATAAAGTTTTACTTTAGCGGAACTTTCAAAAATGAATGTGCCTTGGCACATTCTCGCGCGAGCTAATACGCAAAACAGGCAGCCTGTCTCCAGGCTGCCCATTTCTATATAATATTCATTTACTGTGCGATCGAAAACATCTCATTCACGGTCTTCGAATCCAGGCTATGGTTGTATACAAGATTCTCGTACTCCACCAGCTGTTCCTTCCAATCGTAGTCTCCGCTCTCCGCGTCCTCCCAGCTGTGGTAGGTTCCGTCGGATTCCCAGATTCCAAGGTGATGGATGATCGGAAGCTTTTCGGAAAGCTGTAAGAGGAATTCGTTATACGGAGTCAGTGACAGGTTCGCGCGCTTTAATACATAGGAGGAAAGGTAAATTGCACCTAACCGTCCCATGTCCTCCGAAGGCTGGTCGTAGTTGGTCCAGATCACAAACGGGGTCTCGTACCAGACCATTTTCTGCTCATTCGGAACCTTCGTGCTCTCCACACCCATGGCCTCATCGAAGAACTCGTCCTCGATTCCCGGCTGATGGTCGCCGAACATGACGATCATCGTCGGCTGGTCGCACTGGGAGAAATAGTTTACAAGCCACTCAAAAGCTTCATCAGATTTCTTCACGAGGGACAGATACATGTCTGCCTCCGGATACTTTCCTTCCATGTCCCCGGTGAGCCATACTTCCTGGTCAAAATTCGCGTATGGGATCGTATAGCCGCCGTGGTTCTGCATGGTCACATTAAAGAGGAACAGCTTGTCATCCGGATTTGCCTTCTGCTCGATATACTCGGTGATGACCTTAAAATCGCTCAGGTCACTGATATAATTTCGAAGTTCATCCCGGTCCTCGTAGGCGCTGATATCCATGAAATCGCTGAAGCCCATGTTGTTGTAGCAGATGCGGCGGTTCCAGTTCTCCGCCGGATACGGGTGCATGGCAACCGGTGTGTATCCCTGATCCCGCACCGTGCTGACCATGGAGCGGACGCCCGGATTTACATAGAACTGATAAGCCACACTTCCTCTCGGCATCAGATACATAGAGTCACCGATCAGAAATTCAAACTCAGAGTTGCTGGTCATGGCACCAAATACCGGCATGCAGAGTTTTCCTTTTACGGTGTTCTCCGTCAGGCTGTGGAGAAACGGGAGATAATCGATATTTGTCGTAAAATCTCCATCCACCGCCAGATCGGAAAGGCTCTCGTTCATAATGCAGATAATGTTCGTCGGCTGGACCGCGTCCCCGGACGCCACCACTGCAGAAGTCTCCCCATTCCGCTCCTTCTCACTGTCCACATATTTGTCGCAGATCTCCCGGATCTTCGCCTGGGAGTAACCTTCCGGCGCTTTCTTCACCAGATATTTGATCGAGATTGCGGAGGACAGGATATAGCCATTCTCTGCGTAAGAGGTCGTCGGATCCCAGAGGTTTACCTCCAGGGACAGCCCTGAGATCATAAAGTTATAAAAGCAGGCGATGAACGCGGCAACCGCGCCGGCAGAAACGCCGAATACCGCTGCTCTTTTCTTTTTTCCTTTTACCCGCACAAACATAAACTGCGCCAGCGCGTTCCATATGATCAGGAGAACGCCGCAGATGATCATCATAAATGTCGGGGTGTAATTGTAGTTTCCTGCAACCGTCATCGCGGTCTTCACCGCCAGAACATCGCCCATCATGATCGGGCGGCTTCTGAAGGATACGACAAACGCCTCCGCCAGGGAGATCGCATAGAGGATCACAGAAGAGACCGGAATGGAAATCCGGGTACTGCCGGAGATTCCGAATACCAGAATGTACAGCGCGAACATCCATACAATGTTGAGCACCGCGTTCTTCGGAAGTACCATCGCAAAGTTTCCGGTCACGAACTCGAACATGACGTAGGAAAACACCGGAGATAATAAAAATAATGCGATGCCGCCAGCATGTTCCAGCCTGTGGTCTTCCCTCTCTTCATACTCCCCTGTTCTTTCTTCAAACTTTTCGTCCATATACGTTTATTTCACTTTCTAAATCTGTCTGTCAAAACTTGTTCAGCAAAATCTCATCCGCAGGGCTTGCCACTGGCAGCTGCTTCCGGATCCATAGCAATTTAAAAGAACTTCCGTCGATAGTTTTCCAAGTACATAACCGTCCAAACGTGTGTCTGCTGGACTTTTATCTTCTATTTACATTAATTTCTATGGGAATTCTCTCCCTCACGGATCGCCCAGCGCATCTTCGTGGATCTCGCCCTCGGATTTCTCTGACATTCCTCCGCGGACGGGCGGATCACATCGTTTGCCACGTCACTGTAAAGTCCATCTTTTTTGCCTTCTTTGAAGTAATACTTTACGAGACGGTCCTCGCCGGAATGGAACGTCAGGATCGCCTCTCTTCCGCCCGGTGCCAGGATACCCGGAAGCTTTGTAAGGAAACTTTCCAAAACCTCAAATTCCTGGTTTACATCGATCCGGAGTGCCTGGAAACATCTCTGGCAGGACTTCTTCACCGCTTCCTTCCGCTCTTTTTCCGGAATGAAGGAAAGTGTTGTCTCAATGACTTCCTTAAGTCCTGTCGTCGTCTCGATATACTGGTGCTTTCTAT
>UMEM01012000.1_pt1 | contig 43326 bp, 42 predicted proteins | sample 1964761 | NCBI WGS metagenome assembly UMEM01 (sample SAMEA4836021, study PRJEB28245) | human gut metagenome | biome: gut microbiome; material: fecal sample | place: Denmark | collected 2008 | reverse complement strand
CGTGTGGAATTCCCGCTATATTGAATCTGTGCAGATTTCCGCCCTGGAGGACATGGGCGTGGAAACCCGCGGCGGTTACTATGATGCCAGCGGCGCCCTGAAAGATATGGTACAGAACCATCTGTTCCAGATTCTGTCCATCATGGCCATGGAGCGGCCGGAGGAATTTAGTCCCAGAGGTCTGCACGATGCCCAGCTGGATGTCTTCCGCTGTTTGCGGCCGGCGGATGAAACGTCCATAGAAAGCACTCTGGTCCTGGGGCAATACGAGGGCTACCGCGGCGAACCTCTTGTAAAACCGGATTCACAGACAGAAACCTATGGAGCCCTGCGCCTTTTCATTGACAATGAACGCTGGAAAGGAACCCCCTTTTACATCCGGACCGGAAAAAAGACAGGGAAACGCGAGATTGAACTGGCTGTCATTTTCCGCCGGCCTTATCCGGTCGTGGAGCCCAACATACTAATCATTAAGATTCAGCCGACGGAAGGCGTTTATCTGCAGTTTAATATTAAACGTCCCGGTGATTCTGAGGATATCATTCCGGCCAAGATGGATTTCTGCCAGAACTGCAGTCTCATTCATCAGCTCAACACCCCGGAGGCCTATGAACGTCTTATCACTGCCTGTATGGCGGGGGAGCGCTCCTGGTTCTCACAATGGGACCAGATAGAGCTGAGCTGGAATTACATCAGCCATCTGAAGAAACTCCATGCGGGAAAGCAGCTTCCGGTGTATCCTTATAAGCCCGGAACCCATGGACCGGCTGAAGCGGACCGTATGCTGGAGCAGTACGGGCATAGCTGGCTGTAGGCGGCCGTGACGGCTGCAGGCCAGCCGCAAGGCGGCCTGCACGTTCATGTGCCAGCCGCGTCCCGGACATGACAGGAGGCGCTGACATGGATTACCCCATGGCAGCCGTCCGTCTCAAGGCCATGACCGGCATATTGGAAACAGGGCTATTTGACGATATATGCGGGAAAATTATAGTCCGGACTGAAAACGGAACCGAAGAACATTTTCATAACTGATATGCAGATTCAGACTTTACAGAAAAATCCCGGGCTCTGCTTCATGCAGAATCCGGGACCTTTTAATTATATATCTGATTAATCTCAGCAGACAGCACAAACAATCAGACAATTCAGCAAACTGCCTATGCCGACTTTGCCCTAGCAGCCGCCTTATCCTCCAGCTTGGACACAAACACCGTACCCGCAAGATCTCCCAGGCAGTTGTTGGTGGTGGTTCCCATGTCAAACAGGCGGTAGAACGCAGCTATGATTCCCACAATCTCTGTAGGCAGGCCAAATGCAGTTACCATGACCAGAAGCTTTACGATACCGCTTCCGGGGATACCGCCGCCAGTGGAAAGAATGGCCGACATCAGGATGATTTTCACCATGGTTCCCAGGGTGACAGGAACGCCGATGGTCTGGCTGATAAACAGGATAACACAGCCGTACAGGATAACGCTGCCGTCATAATTCATCTGCGAGCCCAGAGGTACGGTGAAACCGGAAATAGTCTCCGGAACATTGAATTTCTCCTTTGCCACCTTAATATTAATCGGAATTGCAGCCACACTGGAGCAGGTGGAGATGGTGTATACCCACAGCTCGGCACTGTCCTTCAAAAACTTGAGCGGATTGATTCCTGCCGTCACCCAGATGACCGTACAGTAAACCAGTACCACATGCACCAGGCAGGCCAGATAATAGGTGCCTACAAGGGTTGCCATGCTGGTAAAGATGCCGGCTCCGTACTTTCCGAAGGAATCTCCCATCAGGAAGAATACGCCGATTGGGGATACCAGCATAATCATGTTAATCAGCGAAAATACCATATCATTGAGCACGTTCATGCCCTTGATTGCCTTCTCCTTGTGCTCCGGATTCTTCATCCTTAAAATCGCCACGCCCAGCAGGATTGCGATGACTACGGTCTGAAGGATATTGCCGTCCGCAAAGGTCTGAGTAATGTTGGAAGAAAACATTCCTGTAAAGAAATCAGCTACCGTGATGTCCGCGCTGCCAGTTACCTCCTTAGATGCCAGTCCTGTAAAATTGGCTATGGCGCCGGGCTTTACAATGGATGTAACCAGGATGCCGATGGCGCAGGCAACCAGTGTGGTGACAATATAATATGCCATAATACGGAAGCTGATTCTTCCCAGCGTCTTCATATCCTTCTGAGAAACAACACCCGTCACAATGGTGACAAGTACCATTGGCACCACAATCATTTTAATACAATTCAGCCAGATAGTTCCGATAAACCCGACTTTGGTCATTGGTTCCCCGATAACGATTCCCAAAACCGCTCCCAACAACATGGCTGCAAATATCTGCGTCGATAAACCTATCTTTTTACCACCTATCTTCATATGTCAAATCCCCCTTTATCGTAAAGAATCCAGTTCACGTATAATTGCTACCGCTTTTTCCGTATCCTCCCTTGAAATATCTTTGTAAAATACAAGTCTTACCTTATCCTTCAACACCGGCTTGATTAATAACCCTTTTTCAGCCGCCTTGCTACAGTATTCACCCGGTGTAAGCCCCAGGCCGTTGGTATCCAGGACAATGATATTGCTCATGACCTTTCCATATACCTTTGTATTCTTTAAATCCTTTAACTGCTCAGCCGCATAGGCCGCATTGGCGTTGTCCTCTGCCAGCCGCTCAATGTTATGCTTAAGGGCGTACATACCCGGCGCCGCAATCACGCCTGCCTGTCTCATGGCCCCGCCTAAAAGCTTTCTCTTGTCCCTGACCTTCCTGGAAAATTCTTCAGAACAGCATACCAGGGAACCGATAGGTGCCCCCAGGCCCTTTGAGATACAGAACATCACGGAATCCACATATTTGCACATTTCCCGTGCTTCCACGCCCAGGGCCGCCACTGCATTAAACATTCTGGCTCCATCCATGTGGACAGGAACCCCAAACTCCTTTGCCAGCTCATGAATCGCCTTCATCCGTTCCAGTGGAACGCAGGTGCCGCCTGAAAAATTGTGGGTATTTTCGATGCACAGCAGAGCTATCTCCTGGCTTTCCAAAATGCGCCGCATATCGTCAGGGTCCGGCAGGTTGTCCTGGTCTAATTTGTATGTAACAGGCTCAAGCTGTCCGATGGATGGGTCAAATACAACCTTTTCGCTTAAGTAGATATGCTGCATCTCATCTACCATCACCTTCTGTCCAGGCCTGCAATAAGCCAGAATGGCGGACGTATTGCCCTGTGTTCCTGACGGGAACAACACGGCCGCTTCTTTTCCCGTCATTTCTGCCGCCAGGTCCTCCAGTTCATTGACTGCCAGATCCTCTCCCCTTCCTCTGGAATCCGTCCTTCCGTCATCCCCCAGCTTTGCTTCCAGTATGGTCCCCAACATTTCCCTGGTTGGCATACTGATGGTATCACTTCTCAAATCTACCATTTCATTCCCTCCTTGTTAATAGTGATACAGTATTAACAAGCAATATTTATGCCATTTTTCTTAGTTGGTATAGGAGAACATGAAAAAACAGCTATATTCAGGGATATTTGTGTTAATATCTGCAAAATACAGCTGTGTTTTTTAGTTTTCTGATTATATAGTTGAGTGGTATATGGATAAATATTCCAACTCTTGTCGTTTTCTGTATTGGGTGTTTGCTGTTATGTGTCGCAGGCTGTATCAAAGGTGTCGCACAACAATGCGTGCGACACTGTATGCGACACTACTGGTAACATTGTATGCGACATTTAGCGGAATGCCCGCCACTGCATTAAGCACTGAGCATGCCACATAAAACCATGGTCCATCACTTCATACCGAATTTTTTAATATACCGCCAAATGGTACTCCTGTGTATTCCAAGAATCCGGGCCGCTTTTGTCTTATTACCTCCCGCCTGTTCAATTGCCTGTGCCAAAAGCTGCTCTGTTATTTCCCTGCTTGTATTTCCCTGGTATGGATTCTCCCGGCCTTGATACTCCCAATCCTGATTCTCCCGGCCCAATTCCGTCCGCCTTCTATTTCCACAACCTCCATCCCCCTCGTTACTCCCAGCTCCTTTGCTTCCTTGATTCCCCATACCGTTTCCCCTCTGCTCCATTTCACAGGGCGGTTCATAATTCTCTATCACATAGCCGGCTGCTTCCCCTGATATGACAGAGGAATCGCATATGATACGCACCTTCTCCATAAAATGTCTCAGCTGGCGGGCATTTCCCGGCCATCCGTAAGAGGTAAGCACCTTCTCTGCCGCAGGGGTAAGGCAGCATTTTCCCCCGCCTTCCCTGAGAAACAGATTCGCCAGATCAGGAATATCCTCCACCCGTTCCCTGAGCGAGGGAATCTTTAGGGTCAGCACATTAAGGCGGTAAAACAAATCCTCCCGGAATTTGCGCTCTCTCACCAGTTCAATCAGGTTTTTGTTGGTAGCTGCAAATATCCTGATATTCACGGGAAAGACCCGGTCGCCGCCCAGGCGCATGACTTTACGCTCCTGCAGAACCCGCAGCAGCCTGCTCTGGAGGGACATAGGCATTTCCCCTATCTCATCCAAAAAAATAGTCCCATTATGGGCCAGCTCAAAGAGTCCCATCTTTCCGCTGCGCCTGGCCCCGGTAAATGCGCCGTCATCATACCCAAAAAGCTCACTCTCCAGAATTCCCTCGGGTAGGGCCGCGCAGTTTACAGCAACAAAAGGCCCGTTTCTGCGGCTGCTGGCATTGTGCATACTCTGGGCAAACATTACCTTACCTGAACCTGTCTCCCCAAGCAAAAGTACGGTCAGGTCTGTATGGGCGTACCGCTTTGCATGCTGAATACACTGATTTATCTGCTGACTGCTTCCGCATATATCCTTAAACGAATAGGTGGCCTGGAATCCCTTTATGCCTTTACCCCTGATTTTATGCTCCCCTCTGGTGATGGTTCCCGCATCGTTGAAGGTGATAACCGCACCCAAAATCTCTCCATTTTTATATGTTAAGGGAATCATATCATAGAGAATGTCCGCGCCATTAATGGAGCCTGTTTCCTGTATAATTTCCTCTCCTGTCGCCAATACGTCATGGACCGCCTCAAAGGCGGGCAGAACCTCTGCTATGGGCGTATCATAAACCAGTCCGCCCGGATTGGGCAGATAAGGTTTGGCTACGCGGTTCATCCAGGTAATATTCCCTTTTATGTCAACTGCCACATACTTTTCATTGGTAGTATTGAGAATGGTCTTAAGCTCCTCCGCCTTTCTGGTAGCAGCCTTGACCGTGGCAATCAGCTTCTCTGCCTCCCGGCACGCATAAGACAATGACTTGTCAGTCAGCTCAATGCGGACTGCCGGCAGTTCCAATTCTCTGGCATAACGCGTCTGGATAAGCCCGCCCACAATCACATCCACCCCTTCATTTTTAAGCTTCTGGATCTGATGGAAGGTATCGTCTTCATCCACGGCAAAAATCTGCCGTATGTTTACATTCAGTATGGGATTTAACCGTTCCAGACCGCTAAGAAGATTGTTATACCCAATGACCCCGATATTTTTTCCATAACGGCTGGCCTCAATCAGAGTGTCTGCCATGTCCTCAAAGGGGATGGGGATCTCCACCACCGGCAGATCCACTACCTTGCGGATGCGCAGTGCTGTGGCCCCCCGGCCTAATATGACGCTGACCCCGCGTCTCAGCATCTCTGGAACCAACTCCGGGTCCCATACCGTGACGATTACGTCCTTATCCAACTTTTTAAATATTTGCTGTGCCTGCTCCACAAAATCTTCGCTGAAAGCAGCGTACCAAATCTGGCTCATGGAAAATCCTCCCATTCTCCACCACATGATTACATCAAGATAAACTGTCTATATCCATACTTCTGATTTTTTTGACAACATCCATGTCAGCCGGAAGCCACTCCACATCATCAAACTGTTCCCTGGTCATCCAACGGGCTGATCTATGCTCCTTCAGATGAATTGTTCCTCCTGCAATCGAACACAAATAGCAATGCATAATCAGGTGGAATTGGGGATAGTTACATTCAGCTGTCATCCGGTCCTTAAAATCATGTCTGCATTTTCTAAGCTTTTATTCATACTGCGTCCTCCGCATAAAAACTTATCTGCTTATTCAAATGTCTCAAAAAATTCCGCCATGGAGCATTCCAATGCCACAGTTATCTTTTCAAGACTCATAATTGATAAATTCCGCTTTCCATTTTCTACAGATGCAATATAGGTGCGGTCCAGGCCTGCCTTAAACGCCAAAGACTCTTGACTTAATAATAGTTCTTTTCTTAATTGGCGTATCCTGTTGCCAACTTTTATTTTTATATCGCCAGAAAACTCCATCTCCCTCACCTCTCTTACAGGTAAGCGTAACGAAATGTGACTTATTTATCAACGGACTATAAGTCACACATATCTATACCACATAAATATTTTATTCCCCGGAAAATGAAAAGTCTCCCCAAGGGCCATCCACCGCGTTCACCTCAAACTCATCTTGCATATATCCCATGAAATTTGCATATATCCCATGAAGTCATAATTGTAGGACACAAAAAATGCATGACACACCCTCCGGTCCATCATGCATTTTATTTTTCAACTATACATTTCTTCCCATTTCATATGCCTGCTTCACAGCAGGCGTCCCCTTGATTTCTCCTGCCTGCCAGGCACCAGTTCCATAAATAATTCCCTTCTCCCTGGCTCCAGTCAGACAATCCTGCGTAAACCCCCGGAATCCTTCAATGGTGCGCTCCATCATTTTCCGTTCCGTATCCGCGGCGGCTACTATAAAATAAAAATCCTTATTCTGAATTTCTATATACCTGGGAACCGTGCGGTCAATTAATGTTTTCATCTGTGCATCCATGGTGTAAAAGTACACTGGCGTGGCCAATACAATGACATCCGCCTCCACCATTTTATCCAGTATCTCTGCCATATCATCCTTTTGAACACACTTATGAGTGGTATTACAGACGCCGCATCCTATGCAATATTCGATATTCTTACTGGCCAGAAAAATCTTTTCCGCATTATTTCCAGATTCCTGCGCTCCGCGGATAAACTCATCGCAGAGTGTATCAGAATTACCGCCTTTCCTTGGGCTCGCTGATATAACTAATACATTTTTATTCATATGTAAATCTCCTCTCGTTTAGTTATCTCTCATCATTCTATCATCTGGAGCTAACTTCAAGTCAAGAAGTTTTTATCGTTCCTTTATCGTCCCTCCCATAAACTTAAGTTCCACTTCCCATCATTCACCTCAATTTCCACCCTGCCCCAATATGGCCCTGCGCTTCATCCAATAATACGCAAACCCGGTACAATCCGCCAAAAACCAGCCAATAGGCACTGATACCCATATTCCCACAACACCAATGCCCGGAATCGCTGACAGGATATAAGCGAGAACCACCCTGGTTCCCAATGAAATGATCGTCAGCACCACGGACATCTCCGGTTTTCTCACAGCGCGGTACAGGCCGTACAGCAGGAACAGACATCCAATACCGCAGTAAAATGTCCCCTCAATCCGAAGATACTGCACTCCCACCGCCAAAATCTCAGCCTCCTGGGGCTGTACAAAAACAAGCATCAGCTCCCTTGCGAACACACATACAATAAACGATATCACCAGGCAAAACAGGACGGAAGCTGTAACAGCGCTTTTGATTCCTTTTTCCACCCGGTCATGCCTGCCCGCCCCATAATTCTGGGCTATGAAAGTGGAAAACGCGTTTCCGAAATCCTGCACCGGCATATAGGCAAAGGAATCTATTTTCACTGCTGCTGCAAATGCCGCCATAACCACAGCGCCAAAGCTGTTGACCAGTCCCTGGACCATCAATATACCGAAATTCATCACAGACTGCTGAACGCAGGTCAAAAACGAAAAACCGGATATTTCCGCCAGAACCTTCCGGTCCATTTTCATATAGCTTCTGTTTATCCTGAATTCAGGCATCTTTAAATATGTATACAAACAGATTCCAATGCCTGACACAAACTGGGAAACAACAGTGGCTGCACCGGCACCGGCAACACCCCATTTAAAGACAAGGACAAATACCAAATCCAATCCCACATTCAGCAGGGCTGAAATGCCAAGAAACACCAGCGGTATAAAAGAGTTCCCTACGGCTCTCAGCAGACAGGCAAAATAGTTGTACAAAAACACAGCGCTGATGCCAAAAAATATGACCCACAGATATTCTCTCATAAAGCCATAGATTTCCACGGGTACACACAACAGGTACATAATTGGGTCAATAAACAGGAAAACCGCAGTATTCAGAACCAGAGCCACTGCCGCTACAAGTACAAACGACACGAACATGCTGGATTTAAGCATTCCCTCATTCTTTTCACCATAGCGCAGGGAAAACACAGCCCCGCTTCCCATGCACAGCCCCAGAAGAATGGAGGTAAGAAATGACATCAGCGCATAGGCGGCCCCAACAGCCGCCAGTGCCTGTACCCCCAGATACCTGCCCACAATCAGTGTATCCGCTATATTATAAAACTGCTGCAAAAGATTTCCTGTTATCATGGGAAGTGCGAACCGCAGCATGGTTCCTGTAATGGAACCTGTAGTCAAATCACTATGCATTTCCCTTACTTCCTTCTATGAATGATCGAAATATCTTTCCCGCATCAGCGTCACCCGGAGACATGAACTCCGGATGCCACTGCACAGCCTGTATGTACTCCCTGTCAGGCGCGTATATCCCTTCCACCAGTCCGTCCTCTGCCACGGCCGTGGCCTTAAGCCCCGGAGCCAATTTTTTGATTCCCTGGTGGTGATAACTGTTCACTCCCATGCTGTTCCTTCCCAGGAGTTTGCATAACGGTCCGCCTTGCACCAGTTCCACCTGATGGCAGACACGGCTGTACGGCGGCTTCATATGATGCTCTATGCAGCACGTACCCTGAAATTCGGAGGGCAGATCCTGAAACAGAGTGCCTCCCATAAGAACATTAATCAATTGCAGACCCCGGCAGATTCCAAGTACCGCCTTATGGTCCTCCCACGCCATGCGGAACACGTTTTGTTCCAGCCGGTCCCTCTCCATACAGGCAGGACCGCACAGGCCGGTCTTCTCCTCACCGTATAGAGATGGGTCCACATCATGTCCGCCTGTAAACAGATACCCGCTGCACATGCTGTTTATCTGGCGTAAATCCGCCTGGTCACAGACAAGCGGCAATATCATGGGAACTGCGCCCGCCCGGCGGATTCCGTCCATATATCCGGGTACCATCCAGATACTGTCCTTTTCCTCGTCAAATAATGGTATAATTCCAATCACCGGTTTCATGTGCACTTACCTCGTTTCTTTCTCACTGCTTTCGCATCAATCCATCCTGCTGCCCCTCATCATGGACACAGTATATCACAAACTTCCATTAATTTACAGATAATCTCCCTGTTTGTATTCTGATTGATTTGGCTGGCCCTGATTCCCTCCTGTTCCGGGTCCTCTCCGCATACATCCACTCCTATTATACGGCGGCAGGACGCCGCCTCTTTTATGCAGGCCAGCACATCCTCCAGCTGCGTCTCTCCCTGGTCCCAATTAGTGACTGCGCAGGATCGGTTCAGAATATCCTTATCCAGTGATATATAGAGAGGCAGCCCGGAGTCCTCCATATGGCGGCTGATACACCCCGGCACCTTCAGTTCCTCTTCATTGATTCCAACTACCCGCTTCCCGTCAGCTTCCGCTTCCATACAGGACGGCCCCGCCAGATAGACCCGCTTCAGCCCCGTATTTGTATCCAGAGCAGCCTGAATCCAACCGCCGCAGGACAGGATATTCCCAAATATAGGCATCTGCATATCTGTATGGTGATCGAACACCAGCAGCTCAAATTCTCCCTCTACCTTATCCAGCCATATTTTACTCACATAATGGTAATTTCCTGAATCCAGGAAGTGAATTCCGAAGGGCCCCATTGGGCGGATTCTCTCCTTAATGGCTGCCTCCGCCTCCTCGTCACAGTAACAATTAGTGCCCTGTATATCTCTAAGGTCCAGCCACACAGCGCCCAAATCCCCATAAAATTCCTGTTTTTCATATACTCCCGTAAAATTCATAATGACAATATTGTTATTCTCAAGCTTTTTATTTTCAAGCAAACCCATTCACTGCCTGTCCTTTCATCCATGCTTCTATATATGCTTTTCCTGGCGCCTTCCCAAAGGCTCTTTCCCAGGGGCTCTTTCCCAGAATCTCTTTTACAACCATTGTATCAGAGTAATCTCAAATAAGAAACCGCCTGCAAATAATAATTTTATAATAATAGTAATTATTATTGATTTTATGGAGTTTATATGATACAATACAACTATCTTACATATTATCAATTATACGTGGTAAAATCAAACTATAGCCGAAAAGGCAAAAGAGACACAGGAGGGGTACATTTTATGGATTCAAAAGCATTTTTCAAATTAAGTTACGGCGTTTACATTATTTCCACCAGCGCAGACGGCAGGGAAAGCGGCTGTGTCATCAACACTCTGACCCAGGTTACATCATCTCCCGCCAGGTTATCCATTGCTCTTAACAAGGAAAACTATACATTTAAGCTGATTGAGACATCCGGCACTTTCTCCGCGGTGGTACTTTCCGACGATGTGGAAATGGATCTGATTAGACGTTTTGGTTTCCAGTGCGGCAAGGATGTGGAAAAATACGACGGCATTCCACATGGACGGGACAGTCTCCATAATCCATATCCCACAGAAGGCGTCTGTGCCCGGTTCACCTGCCGTGTTGTATCCTCCATGGACGTGGGAACCCATATGATTATTGTGGGTGAGGCAGTGGAGGCAGAAGTCCTGGATTCCCAGACACCGGCGCTCACCTATTCCAATTACCATCTGAAGAAAAACGGAACCACTCCGCCAAAGGCTCCTTCCTATCAGGCAGACACTGACAAGGTTACCGGATGGCGCTGCTCCGTATGCGGATATATTTTGGAGTCTGAGACATTGCCTCCTGACTTTATCTGTCCGGTTTGCGGCAAGGATGCCAGCTATTTCGTAAAACTGTAGCCTCCTTATTGTTCTGTTACGTGAACTGTTACAAAATACCCCTGAAAACAGCTGATTCATACCCATAAGCTGTTTTCAGGGGTATTTTATGTCCTCCGGATATATCTCACTTCTGAACGGACTCGTTCCTATCCCGCTTTTCTTCCTTATCATTGGTAACGTTGCCGTCTCCGCTGACTGGTATGGCATCTCCCAGATAGGTGGGCTTAGGCATTACAATGGTATAAATCAAATCCTTGGGTCTGGCCAGCAGTTCTCTCAGGTCCCTCATTTTCTGGCCGCCGTACTGCCTGGGATCTGACTCCACGCCGTATGCCTCCATCCCCATGGCCCGCGCCACATAAAGAGCCCGGTACATATGATAGCGCTGGGTAACAATGATAATCTTCTTTACCTGGAAAATGTCCCTGGCCCGGTACATGCTCTCATAGGTGGAGAATCCTGCGTGATCCATGAAAATGTCCCCGGAATGAATGCCCGCATCAATGGCATACTGCTTCATCCGGTTTACCTCGTCATAGTTCGCGCGCCCATGGTCTCCGCTCATGAGAAGGCGGTCCGACACACCGCCCTCATACAGCTCTATTCCCTTGTCCAGCCTGTCCCGAAGCATGCCGGATGGCGTGCCGTCGGGCCTGACACTGCAGCCCAGTACCATGATGCAGTCCACATCTCCAAGGGCTGCCGCATCATCCGCACTGATGATATTGGGTTTTTCTCTCCGGATCATGTACAGGTTTATGAGGAACAGAACCAGACATCCTGCCAGTCCCAATACCAGAAGCATCTTAACCGCTTTTTTCAGAATCGTTTTTTTATCCATTCCACTCTTCCTTCTCTTACGGAGCGCCGACGGGGTCAAAAAAACCGCTCTTCCCGGCAAAATGCAGAGATTTGCGGCTTTTGATGCGTATGTCAGGTCAATCCTTATTTAACAGCAATTGCCTCGATTTCACACAGAACGCCCTTTGGAAGGGTCTTAACTGCCACACAGCTTCTGGCTGGTTTGGAAGTGAAATACTTAGCATATACTTCGTTAAATGTTGCAAAATCGCCCATATCTGCCAGGAAGCAGGTGGTCTTAAATACCTTGTCAAAGCCGCTGCCTGCTGCTTCCAGGATGGCGCCTACGTTCTTGCAGCTCTGCTCAGCCTGTCCCGCGATGTCCTCTGCAACGCTGCCGTCTGCCGGATTTACCGGTATCTGACCGGATGTGTAGATAACTCCATTAACCTCAAATCCCTGGGAGTATGGTCCGATTGCGCCTGGTGCCTTTTCTGTGCTGATTACGTTCATTTTAAATCCTCCTTGTTCTTAGGGGAAATGCCCGTACAATATGTATTCCCCATTATATTGATTTTCATTCTCACGCGACATGCGCGAACCCCAAAGTTATTATATCGGATTATCAGAGATGTTGCAAGATGAGGCGGAGATTCTTCTTTGTATTTTTTGCCGTGCTATTTTTTCCATACAATGCCTGCAAGGAGGTTTCTTCGGAAAATGATACTCCCTTTTCGGCATAATGCATAGATATGCGCCAATGCATTGTGTAATATATACTAATTTTAAATTGAGTATTGATTTATTTTATGCGATGTGTTTATAATTAAGATAATTAACAGTTAATATAGTTAACAGTAAATATACTTAATCTAAAAGAGGACAATTATGTTATATGATTTTGACACAGTCATCAACAGATGGCACACGGACAGCGAAAAATACGATGGTTTAAAAAAGTTTGCCCCCAAGGCACCTGATAACAGCATACCCCTTTGGATTGCGGATATGGATTTTAAGACAGCACCGGAAATCATAGCCGCTATGCACAAACGTGTGGATGAAGGTATCTTTGGTTATACGGATATCTATGATGCATCCTATTATCAGGCAGTTTGCCATTGGATGGAAAAGCGTCATCACTGGCATATTACACCGGACGAAATTGTGGTGGATTCAGGCGTGGTTCCCGCGCTGTCCCATGCCCTGTCACTGATTGCCAGGCCCGGAGACGGCGTCATCATACATACCCCGGCCTATAAACCATTCTTTAATTCCATCAGGAACACAGGAATGATTCCCGTATATACCAGACTTTGTTGCAGCCATGGCCTGTTTACCATTGATTTTGAAGACCTGGAGCAGAAAGCTGAGGATGAGAACAACAAAGTACTTATACTATGCAGTCCCCATAATCCTACCGGGCGCGTCTGGAGTCAGGAGGAGCTGAGTCATATTATGGACATCTGCCGGAAACATGATCTGTTCATCATTTGTGACGAGATTCACAATGACATACTCCGCCCGGGCATCTGCCATACACCTCTGGCCGGCCTGTATCCGGACATGAAACGGCTCATTACATGCACAGCCCCCAGTAAGACCTTTAACCTGGCGGGAAACCACCTGGCAAACATCATCATACCGGACCAGGGCATCCGTGACCGTTGGAACAGCCTGTATCACTACCTGCCCAACCCTATTTCCGCAGCGGCGGCCACAGCGGCCTACGAAAAGGGAGAACCATGGCTGGATGAATTAAACCAGTACCTGGCTGAAAACTTCCGCCGGATGGAGACGTATTTAAAAGCCAACCTTCCCGCAATCGGTTTCCAGATTCCGGAGGCCACCTATCTCGCCTGGATTAACATTGAAAACCTGGGCCCAGACCATGGTGAGATCGAGAACCGCTTCATTGAAAACGGATTAATAATTGAAGGCGGGGACCAGTTCGTGGAAAATGGAGAAGGATTCATACGTCTGAATGCAGCAGTACCTCGTTCCATTATTGATACTTTATTAAACAAAATAAACCATATTTTTAACTAAGGAGGACAAATCCATGAAAAAAAGAAATCTAATCCTGACAGCCGCGTTATTTGCCATGACTGCTTCCCTGGCAGCGTGCGGCGGACAGAAGCCGGCCACGACCCAGCCCGCCGCAGCCACTGCAGCAGAAACAAAGGGCGGGGACCAAAAGGAGGAACCAAAAGAGGATCAGAAGCCGGAAGAGACAGCTGCTGCTTCCGCTGAAAAAACGCGGTATGAAAAAATCCTTGAAAGCGGTGTCTTAAAAGTAGGTACAGAAGGAACCTATAAACCGTTTACGTATCATGACGACAATAATGAGCTGTGCGGATATGATGTGGAGGTAGCCAGGGCCATCGGTGAAAAAATGGGGGTTAAAACCGAATTCTCCGAGATTACCTGGGAAGGCCTTCTCACTTCACTGGACACCGGCACGGTTGATTTGGTATTGAACCAGGTAGGTGTCACGGACGAGAGGAAAGCAAAATATGATTTTTCCGCCCCGTACCTCTACAGTTACATTGCACTCATCACCAAGACAGATAATAACGACATTACTGATTGGGACAGTGCCAACGGGAAGAAAACCTCTTTAAATGTATCCAGCAACTATGCATTGATTGCGGAAAAATATAACATGGACATCACTGCCTCCGACACCTTCAGCAAGGACATCGAATTATTATTAGCAGGAAGGACCGACTGTGTCATTAACAATACAATAGCATTTAATGACTTCCTGACACAGAAACCCGATACTCCAATCAAGATTGCCGCTGTTTTAGAGCAGGCCGACACAGTAGCAGTACCGATTCCCCAGGGAAATGATGATCTTGTGGAGGCTGTCAACAAAGCAGTCGCAGAACTCAAGGCAGACGGAACACTTACTGAACTTTCCAACAAATATTTAGGTAAGGATTTCTCCAAAGAGCTTACCTTGGAAGAAATCCAGCAGTAACATATCAGGAGGGTGAATGAAATGGATGCACGTTCAATCGAAATATTAACCTCATCATTTTGGCCTATTTTAAAAGCGGGAATCTCTTTTACGATACCTCTGACATTGATTTCATTCGCCCTTGGAACAACGTTAGCGGTCTTCGTAGCCATTATCCGCATATCCAAGGTGCCGGTTTTAAACAAAATCTGTGAGTTATATGTCTGGATTATACGCGGCACTCCTCTGCTTGTGCAGTTGTTCCTTGTATTTTTCGGACTTCCCAAAGTAGGCGTTGTCATTAATCCAATGCCTTCAGGAATATTGGTTTTTACCTTAAGCATCGGTGCTTACAGCTCAGAAATAATCAGGGCCGCCATCCTGTCCATACCCAAAGGCCAGTGGGAGGCGGCCATGTCACTGGGAATGAGCTATCCCCAGCAGCTTTTAAGAATCATACTTCCCCAGGCGTTTAAGATATCCGTACCGCCTCTCTTTAACAGCTTTATTGCCCTTGTTAAGGATACATCCCTCGCGGCCAACATAACCATTCCTGAGATGTTCCTGACTACCCAGAGAATAACCGCCAGGAATTATGAACCTCTTCTCATGTACATTGAGGTCGGATTTATTTACCTTATATTTTGTACGGTCCTGAATTATGTGCAGAACCGGATAGAAAATAAACTCATGCTGACTCCTACGGATAAGAAAAAAATCAAAGAAATTACAGATACGCAGGTCTAGGGAGGTGCCATATGCTGCAGATAAAACATTTAAACAAATATTTTGGAGATAATCATGTGCTGAAGGACATCAGTCTGGAAATCGAATCGCACAAGACCATGGCTATCATAGGTTCCTCCGGCTCAGGAAAATCCACATTGCTTCGGTGCATCAATCTTCTGGAAACACCGGATTCAGGTTCTATCAGCCTGGATGGAAAAGCGTTGGATTTTTCCAGGAAACTTCCCAAACACCAGAAAACTGCCTTTACCAAGAAAACAGGTATGGTTTTTCAGAGCTTCAATCTTTTTCCGCACAAGACCGCCCTTGAAAACATCATGGAAGGGCCGGTCACCGTGCTGAAAAAAAGCAAGGACGAGGCCTGCCAGGATGCCATGGAGCTTTTAAAACGGGTGGGGCTGGAGGACAAAAAAGACAGCTATCCCCACCAGCTCTCCGGAGGACAGCAGCAGAGAATCGCCATTGCAAGGGCCTTAGCCATGAAGCCGGAAATCCTTCTGTTTGACGAACCCACAAGCGCCCTTGACCCTGAGCTGGGCGCCGGGGTACTGAGCCTGATTAAGGAACTGTCACAGGAGGAGTATACCATTATTGTCGTGACACATAATATGTCCTTTGCCAGAGAAGTCAGCGAAGAGGTCGTATTCGTGGAAAAGGGCGAAATTCTGGCAAAAGGAAGTTATGACGAGCTTGTAAATCTGCATAATGACAGAATCACACAGTTTTTAAGCTATTTGGATTAGGGAGGCGGTAAGATGGATATTAAAACTAAAAAGAATATCATCTGCTTTGGTTCGCTTATCATGGACATCTCCATACGCTGCGATAAAATACCGGCAATGGGCGAAACGGTCTATACCTATGAGGATTATAATGTGAATCCGGGAGGAAAAGGCGGCAACCAGTCTGTTGCCGCTGCCAGGTCCGGGGGCAATGTGACGCTGATTGGCAGAATTGCGGCTGACGAGTATGCCCATCAGTTGATTCACAGCTTTCAAAGGGACCATATAGATACCAGCCAGTTAAAGATTGATAAGGATGCCAAAACAGGCGTGGCTTTTGTGTGGGTGGATACGGAAGGGCATAATAAATGTGTCTGCTCTCTTGGCGTCAATGCCAGAGTAACCCCCCAGGATGTACAGTCCTATGCCCATCTGTTTACGGACAGCAGTATAGTCATGACCACCCTGGAGCACAGCAGCCAATTACTTGAAGAAATTTCCCTTATGGCCCGGCAGAATAACTGCATTCTGATTGTAGATCCTTCCTCCAAGGACTACTCTAAGCTTTCGCCTGAAATTGCCGGCCGAATTGATATACTGAAGCCCAATGAAGTGGAGACAGAAATGCTGACCGGTGTCAGGGTGGAGACAGAAAAAGATGCGGTACAGGCCATACATATTCTCAAGGAGAAGGGCATAAGAATGCCTGTGATTTCCCTGGGAAGCCGTGGTGTTGTCTATGAATACAAGGGCAGAGTCACTTCCGTGGAGGGTCTCCGGGTCAATGCCGTTGATACGACTGCAGCAGGTGATACTTTCATCGGCAGTATGGCTGCAAAACTGTCACAGGGTTACTCATTCCGGGAGTCCATCGACTATGCCAACCGCGCCGCTGCATACTGCGTACAGCACAGGGGGGCGCAAATCTCTATTCCTTTTGAGGAAAATGTATTATAATAAACTATATAGTATTTTTACGAGCCAAAGGGAGAGAGAGCATGGATAATAGGAGATATTTATTATATTGTGATATGATGACAGAATTGAAACTGACAAATCAGCTAATGAACGAGTATGACAGTCTCCCCCATGACTATGGAAATGCCGTCCTGTACCAATCAGAGGCCCATCTTATTCAGTGTATCGGCCAGAATGATGGCATTACCGTGACAGAGGCGTCCAAACTGTTGAAAAAAACAAAAAGCGCCTGTTCCCAGATGGTAAAAAAATTAGTTGGAAAAAACTGGGTCAAACAGACCCGCAACCAGAAAAACAACAGGGAATATAAACTTCATCTAACGGAGGAAGGTCTCATTGTCTACGACCACCATGAAAATTTTGACCGTATGTCTTATGAGCACAACTCAAAAGAGCTGTATAATTTCACAGATGAGGAATTACAGCTGTACATAAAGATACAAAAGAGAATGAATGAACTCATCGGACTTGATGTGGAGAGAAGCTACAATTATTTTAAGACGGACATTTCCTGTATCAACGAAAGGTAATATAATTATGGGTAAATTAAAAGATGTTTTTAAGGTGGATAAGCCAATTATCGGCATGGTACATTTAAGGCCGCTTCCCGGCTCCCCCAAATATGACCCGGTAAACATGGGAATGGATAAGATTATTTCCATCGCGCTGGAGGAGGCCGCCATACTGGAGCAGGCTGGTGTGGACGGTGTCCAGGTGGAAAATATGTGGGATATCCCCTATCTGCGCAGTGAGAATATCGGATATGAAACCGCCGCTGCCCTGGCAGTTGGAATCCATGCGGTCTGCGATAAAGTCTCCATTCCGGTTGGAGCCGAATGCCACATGAATGGCGCCGACTGTGCAATGGCCTGCGCGGTAGCAGCCGGAGCAAGCTGGATACGTGTATTCGAATGGTGTAATGCATTTGTATCCCAATCCGGCTTCATCAATGCCATGGGCGCCAATGTGTCCCGCATGAGGAGCCGGCTAAAGGCTGACCAGATTCTGGCCCTGTGTGATGTGAACGTCAAACACGGAAGTCATTACATCATCCACGACCGGAGCGTAGCGGAACAGGCCATGGATATCGAATCCCAGGATGGTGACGCAGTCATTGTCACAGGATTTGATACAGGTACCCCACCATCCGTGGAAAACATATCAAAATGCAAAAAATCCACTTCGCTTCCCATACTCATAGGCAGCGGCCTTAACAGCAGTAATGTAAACGAACTCCTGACAGCCGCGGACGGCGCCATTATCGGAAGCTGGTTTAAAGAAGGAAATAATTGGAAGAATCCTGTGAGCTATGACAGAACAAAGGAATTCATGGATAAGGTAATCGCCCTAAGGCAAGGCTAATCTCTGTTTCATGAAACTATTAAACCCGCGGCCGGTCACACCAAATTTCCATATGTGTCAGATACCTGCCTGCCCCTTCTTCTGTTCCAGATGGGCAAGCAGGTACTCTTTCGTATTCCTCTGAGGTTCCTCCAATACCATATCCAGAAGCCGGGCCAGCGTGCTGCCCACTTCCCTGCCAGGCTTCACCCCTGCACCCATAATGTCATAGCCCGAGACAGCCAGGGTCTTTAGGCTGATACAATCCCTGTTCCTGCGGATTTCCTCTGTCAAGTCCCTGACCTGGCGCAGCCACCGCAATTCCCCGTCATTGGATGCTGCCTCAGAAAGGCACATCTTAAGTGTGAGCAAATCATCAAACAGCTCCGGCTCCATCTGGCTCATGGCACGGCGGATGGATGCCCTGGACGGCTCCCTGCCATCCTTTATGACATCCCTCATGCCATCTTCCATACTGTCCTGAAGTCCCACCTTCTTACCCTGCCGCTCCACCAGGGTTCTTACCCTGTAGATGGTGTCATTGTCCAGCTTTAAATCCTTCAGTATATCCGCTGCCCGGGAAGCGCTGCAATCCCTCAAAAAAGCAGCCCAGCGCATATGCTTTACTGCCGGAATTCCGGCGGGAATGGACGGCACAGCCCAATTCCCTGACTCCCCGGCATAAGCCCCGTGAAATTTCTCTGACACATAGGGACTGATTCCGGTCTCATACACCCGCAGGATATAATCCGGATGGGAACTCAGCAGAAGCTTGGTCAGCTCCACCTGAATCCGTTCCTTACTCACATGGACCATGTTAGGCGCAATTGTCCTGATGGCCTCATAGGTGCGTTCTTCTATGGAGAAGCCCAGCTGGGCCGAAAAACGGATGGCCCGCAGGATTCTGAGGGCATCCTCTGTAAAGCGGTCCATGGGCTCCCCCACGCACCGGATGATTCCCTTCTCCAAATCCTCCACACCTCCGAATTTATCTACAAATCCCGTATGGCTGTTATAGGCCATGGCATTGATGGTAAAGTCCCGGCGTTTTAAATCCTCCACCAAATCCGGAGTGAACTCCACACTGTTGGGATGGCGTCCGTCCGAGTACTCTCCGTCAATACGGTAAGTTGTTACCTCATACCCCTCCTTCCCCATCATCACGGTCACTGTGCCGTGCTGTATGCCGGTATCCACAGTACGCCGGAACACCTCCTTTACCTGCCCCGGCAGGGCGCTGGTGGTGATATCCCAGTCCCCCGGCTCCCTGCCCAAAAGCATATCCCTGACGCATCCGCCTACCACGTATGCCTCATATCCGTGTTCATTCAGTTTATTAATAATCTCCTCTGCGGGAACGGGTATTCTGATTTCCATGTCTGTCTGCTTCCTCATACTATATTCATTTTATGATTAACACTGCCACGGTCTTATTCTATCAGCTTTTCCTGTCCTTTTCCAGAAATATTTTAACCACATATTATAACAACATATTCAGCGGGTATGGAAAATGGCAGATGCAGGTCCACTCCTGCATCTGCCATATCTATTTACTTCTTTAGTACGCCTTGCCCCAATAAACCATCTTCTTCGCCGGCTTCCCGCAGCAAACGCATTTATCGGACAGGTTCTCCTGCTCAAAGGGTATGCATCTGGATGTGGCTCCGGCCACCTCCTTGATTTTCTCCTCACACTCCAGGCAGCCGCACCACATGGCTTTTACAAAGCCCGGCTTATTGTTGACGGTATCCACAAATTCATCCCAACCGGCCGCTGTATAGGTGTGGGCATCCCTGTGCTTCCTTGCCTTCTCCAGCATGGCGTCATGGATGGTATCCAGCATTTCGCCTGCTCTTGACTCCAGTTCATCCAGGGATACGAAGCTCTTCTCATGGTTGTCTCTGCGCACCAGCACTGCCTGGTTCTTCTCCATATCCTTTGGCCCAATCTCCACACGAAGAGGCACGCCGCGCATCTCACAGTCAGCGAACTTCCAGCCCGGGCTCTTGTCCGTATCATCCACCTTTACGGCGAATCCTGCCTTTGTAAGGCGCTCCTTCAGCTCATATGCCTTATCCAGCACGCCTTCCTTCTGCTGCTGTACCGGTACCACCATAATCTGGACCGGAGCGATTCTCGGAGGAAGCACCAGACCGTTGTCATCGCCGTGCACCATGATGATGGCGCCGATGATACGGGTGCTCACGCCCCAGGATGTCTGGTGTACATACTTTAATGTATTATCCTTGTCCGTAAACTGGATGTCAAATGCCTTTGCAAATCCGTCACCGAAGTTATGGCTGGTACCTGACTGCAGGGCTTTTCCATCATGCATCAGAGATTCTATGGTATAGGTTGCCTCTGCTCCGGCAAACTTCTCCTTATCGGTTTTCTGACCCTTAATGACAGGAATGGCCAGCACTTCCTCACAGAAGTCCGCATACAGGTTCAGCATCTGAATTGTTCTGGCCTCGGCCTCCTCGGCTGACGCATGGGCCGTATGGCCTTCCTGCCACAGGAACTCCCTGGAGCGTAAGAACGGACGTGTAGTCTTTTCCCAGCGCACAACGGAACACCACTGGTTATAGACTCTGGGAAGGTCGCGGTAGGAGTGGATGTCCTTTGCGTAAAAATCACAGAACAGAGTCTCAGAGGTAGGCCTTACGCACATGCGCTCCTGAAGTTCCTCCAGTCCTCCATGAGTTACCCATGCCACCTCAGGCGCAAATCCTTCCACATGGTCCTTTTCCTTCTCTAACAGGCTCTCCGGTATGAAGATAGGCATGTATACGTTCTGCACCCCTGTCTCCTTAAACCTTCTGTCCATTTCCTTCTGGATGTTCTCCCAGATTGCATAGCCGGCCGGCTTAATCACCATGCATCCCTTGACGCTGGCATAATCGCACAGCTCCGCCTTCTTTACCACATCCGTATACCACTGGGCGAAATCCTCATCCATGGATGTGATGGCCTCTACCATTTTCTTGTTGTCTGCCATGATTTTTCTCCTTTTCGTTATTTACATTGACCCTTGCATATCTTACATTATGAAATAAAAAGAGCCACCCAATCCCCTGTGCCGCGTGCACAAGGGACCGAATGACTCGGCGGTACCACCCTTATTAACCATCGGGCTTAAAGCGTGTCTGAAAATTCATTCCCGCCATCTGCGCGCCCTCATGGTTCTCTCATCATCCGTTAACGCCGGACATACGCTGCATTCATCATACAGGACTCCAGGGCGGGTTCAGCATCTGCCAACCGTAAGGACCTCTCACCTGCGGTCCTCTCTCTGTGACGTGCAATCACGCTTACTGTTCCCTTTCCATGTCATATCTATGAATTGGTCATTTCTTTATGTAAGAATGATTTTACGTCAGTTTTGGGACTTTGTCAACCACAGAATCGCCATATGAAGATTCTGCGGCAGACAAACCCTAACCGCTCAGACAGTCCCCCTCTTTCTATGTCTCTCTTTCTATGTCTCCCTTTCCACCTCTTTCGTCCACGCCTCCACCATATCCTCTGTCAGCAGCAATCCCAGCGGTCCCAGTATGAAACCAAAAAATCCGAACAATTCCAATCCCACATACACGGACGCCAGCGTCTCAAGGGGAGACAGCCCCACCTGTCCGCCCATCATCCGCACTTCCAGGATCTGACGCACAAAATAGCACACCAGATAAAGGGCGGTGAGTGCCAGCGCCTGCTTCCAGTCCCCAACAGCCAGCCGAAGGACAGCCCAGGGTATCAGCACCGTGCCGGTTCCAAATATAGGAAGAGCATCCAGTATACCGATTCCAATGCCTGCCATGATGTAATACGGATTGCGGATCAGGAACATTCCCCCGATACACAGCCCTGTTGTAATAAAGAGAATGATTCCCTGGCTTCTGAACCAGGCCTTTCCTGTCTGCACCAGGCGGTTTCCTATCATATTAAATTCCTTACGGAAGACGGACTGGTCCCGGCGGTCCCGCAGGTCCTCCATTTCCTGCAGGCTTAATATAGCTGCCAAAAACACCACCAGGCTTACGATGGCTGCTTTTGCCAGACAGCTGAGCACGGACATGGAGTTGGCCATGAGAAAAGGCATGGCAGCTGTTTTGCATGTATCTACCATGTGATATAGCATATCCCCGGCCATGTCGGCCACACATCCCGGCCTCAGCCCCATGGCATGCTCCACCCTGTGGCAGTTTCCTGTGAGCCACAGATCAAACTGTTCCAGCCATACCGGAAGCTGCACCATAAGTAGTTTCCCCTCTGAGCACAGCTTTAGAGCGCCCCTGTAGAGCACCACTCCCAGGACGGACAGAACCGCCAGGAATTCCACGCCGCCGATGACGCCGATGGGCATATGATGCCGTTTTCCCCTCACTGTTATCCTCATCCGGTAGGACAGGAACCTGGCCGACGGCCGCAGCACAAGAGCCAGGATATAACCCACGAAAAAAGGAGCCACGAGGGGCAGCAGATATTTAAATCCTGCATACACCGCTCCCGTGGTTCCTGTTATAATTAATAATTTCTTCAGTTTCTTACCCGGCTTTTCCATGGACTCACCTGTTTCTGATTCGTACTTCATTTGTACCCTCATAGTATGAGCCGATGGCCGGAAAATATTCTGTTTCCTATGTACAAGTGATGCCGGTAAATTATTCCTTTGTTACCAGGCTGTCCACTGTATCCTGTGTTACAAGCTGGTTGTCCAGGATTACATAAGGCTCAACCTGCTTGCCTTCCAGATAATCATAGGCAGTGTTAAGGATGGCCTTTCCCAAGAAGAATGGCGGCTCCGCGATGGTTGCGTCAACCTTGCCGACCTTCATTGCATCCAGTGTGTCGTCGATGGCGTCACAGCCGATTTTTACGATTTCATCGGTTCTTCCTGCTGCTTCCATTGCCTCTAATGCGCCTAAAAGCATCTCGTCATTTGCGGCATAAAGTCCGTCGATTTCCGGATTGGCCTGAAGAATATTCTCCATAACGCTCATGCCCTTGGCTCTGTCAAAATCAGCCACCTGGCAGGCCACGATTTCCATGTCCGGGTTGTCCTTCATCACTTCGTTGAAGCCCTGGGAACGGTTCTGGGCAACGTTAGTTCCCATGATGCCCTGAATCTCAACAATCTTGCCTTTTCCGCCTAAGGTGTCAACCAGGTACTGTCCTGCCATACGGCCTGACTTGATAGCGTCGTAGCCAATGTGTGAAATAACCTCGCCGCCGTTAGCCTCGCGGTCCATGGTAAATACAGGAATCCCTGCATCGTTGCATGCCTCGATGGAGGAAACGATAGCGTCGGAATCACATGTATCGATGATGATGGCATCCGGCTTCTTTGTAATCAGGTTCTCCACATCCTTCATCTGGATGGTGGGATCGTCCTGGGCGTCGGTAATATACAGTTCAATACCGTGCTCGTCAGCGGCCTTCTGGACACCGTCCTTTACATCCACAAAGAATGGGTTGGTCTGTGTGTTCATGGCAAGACCGATCACATACTTCTTTCCGCTTCCCTCTTCTGAACCGGTATTTTCCGCCTCAGCCGAGGTATCCTTTGCCTCATCCTTTGCCTCATCCTTTGCTTCTTCCTTTGACTCCTCCTTTGCCGCCTCAGTAGCTGCGGAGGTAGTTTCCCCTGAGCCTGAGCTGCATCCGGCCATCAGTGAACACGCCATTGCTATTGCCAATACAGTTGCCCCAATTTGTCTCCTCATAATACAATCTCCTTTTCTTAAATAAATATTTTGTGACGTTTTTGCCGTTTCATGGATAAACAGGATGAACCGGCAGAACCGCAGGTACCTTATCCTTTTCGCCCGTTTCCGGGCTTTACTGCTCTGCATTTACACTACTTTGTGTTAACTCTGTTTTCTATCTGCTATTCCGCCTTAGCCGACAGGTCCTTTACCTTCTTGTCCACCAGGACCGCAATCAGTATGACAGCGCCCTTCACAATATTGGTGGCATGGGGATTTACGTTCATAAGTGTCAGGATATTATCAATAATACCCATAATCATGGCGCCCACCACAGTTGGGAGCACAAAGCCCACGCCGCCGCTTAAGGACGTACCGCCCAGGATAACGGCAGCGATGGCGTCCATCTCAATGCCGGTGCCGCTGGTGGACTGTGCCGAACCAAGCCTTGCTGTCAGAATCACGCCTGCAACGCCGCACATAAGACCGTTAAGCGTATAAGCCATCCACTCTGTGAAACGGACGGAAATACCGGACAGACGCGCCGCCTCCCGATTGCCTCCAAAGGCATAGATGCTGCGGCCGTAACTGGTCTGTGTCAGCACATAGTGGGCAATGAGAAATAGGATGATAAGGATGATGACGGGAACCGGCACTCCGGCGACTGTTCCCTTGCCAAAAAACTTGTAGCCATCCACTTTAATGGGAATAGGGGAGCCTTTTGTATATACAAGAATGCATCCGCGAAGGAGGGTCATCATGCCCAGGGTGGAGATAAAGGGAGGAATCTCACACACTGCCACAAAGAAACCATTTACGGCGCCGCATCCTATGCCTACGGCCAGAGCCGCCAGAATGGCCACTCCCGCATTGCCTGTGGATTCCAGGATACCGGAAGCCAGAACGCCTGCCAGTCCCAGGATGGAGCCTACAGAAAGGTCGATTCCCCCGGTGAGAATGACAAAGGTCATGCCGCATCCCACGATACCTGCCACTGTAATCTGCTTAAACACGTTGAACAGATTGGCCACGCTTAAGAAGCTGGGGGACAATATGGTTGCAAATACGCAGATTACCAGTAAAATCAGCACGGAGCGGTAGATATTGAGCCGGCCGATTAATTTTTTCTTATTTACACTATTCATTTTCACTGACACCTCCAGATGCATGGGCTAAGATAATTTCCTGATTCATCTCTGATTTTGGTATTTCCAGGACCGTATGGCCTTCCCTCATGATGACTACCCGGTCACTCATGCCAATGACTTCGGGCAGGTCCGTGGAAATCAGTATAATGCTTTTTCCGGCCTTGGTGAGCTCATCCATGATTTGATAAATCTCCGCCTTGGCCCCCACATCCACGCCGCGGGTTGGCTCGTCCAGAATCAGTATGGACGGGTTGGCTTCCAGCACCTTGGCAAATACCACCTTCTGCTGGTTGCCGCCGCTGAGTTTACCGGCCAGCTGCTGCAGGCTGCTGATTTTAATGTTGAGCCGTTTGACCTGTGCGTTAATCCGCTTAGTCTCCAGCTTCTTATCCAGATGAATGAAATGGGTTATCTTATCCAGTGATGACAGGGAAACATTTTCCCTGATATTGCGTATGAGCACCAGCCCTTCCTGCTTCCTGTCGTCGGACACAAATCCGATTCCCGCTTTTAAGGCCTTCTTTGGGCTGGAACAGTCTTTCTTTTCCCCGTTTATGTAAATCTCCCCGGAGTCCATGGGAAGGGCTCCGTACACGATTTTAGACAGCTCGATGGTTCCTGAACCTAAAAGTCCGGCCACTCCCAGGATTTCACCCCTGCGGAGCCTGATGTTCACGTTGTGGACGCCTTTTCCGCAGATATTCCTAAGCTCCAGCACCGTCTCGTCCTCCCTGTAATCCCTCTCAGGATACAGGTTGGTCACGCTGCGGCCTACCATCATGGAAACCACCTCGTCGTAATTGGTGTGGCCTATGTCCTTGGTAGCTATGTATTTTCCGTCCCTGAACACGGTCAGACGGTCCGATATCTGGAAAATCTCATCCATGCGGTGTGAAATATACAGAATGGAAATGCCCTCCGCCTTAAGCTCTGCAATGATTTTAAACAGAATCCGAATCTCTTCGTCTGTCAGGGCAGCGGTTGGCTCGTCCATGATGATGACCTTCGCGCCTATGGTCAGACACTTTGCAATCTCCGTCATCTGCGATTCCGCCACGGACAGATTGCGCACCTTGGTACGGCAGTCAAACCGAAGGCCCAAACGGTCCAGCTCCTCCTGGGCATCCTTGTACAGCTTTTTCCAGTCCACTGCGCCGTATGACGTCTTAGGAAGCCTTCCCAGATACATGTTCTCCGCCACGGACAGGTCCCGCACCATGTTGAATTCCTGGTATATCATGGCGATACCCTTGCGCTCCGCGTCCTTGGTGGAATGGAACACCACTTCCTCCCCATTGACATACATGTGTCCGGAAGTATATCCCTGGGCCCCTGCTATAATTTTCATCAGGGTGGATTTGCCTGCGCCGTTCTCACCGCACAGGGCGTGTACCTCGCCTCTCCTCACATCCAGATGGACTCCGTCCAGAGCTTTAACGCCCGGAAATGTCTTCACAATCGAATCCATCCGCAATACTAATTTTTCTTCCATGTTACCCCTCCCTTGCTGCTAAGAGTTCCTGAGAATGCCCCTTTGCCAGAGCAGTATCAGTAAGCGCATCCCGCCACTAAAATCACGTTGGTGTATCCTGTGAATTCACCTGTAAGGACAATCGCCTTTGCATCCTTGCTGCGCTCCTTAAGCTCTGTATGGGGAATGTATTCCACCGGAAGTCCCTGAGGCAGAAGTTCCAGCGCTTTCTTGTGAAAGTCCGGTGTCACGGTCAGCGCCTCGTCAGCAAACACAGCGCCCTCCACCACAATATATTTGAGTATCTCCTCCAGAACATCCAGGTAGGCCGGATCACCGGGCCTCCAGCCCAGGTCCACGCGCTCCACTCCCTTTGGAATGGGAAGTCCCGCGTCCCCGATAATAATGGTATCCCTGTGCCTCAGCTCCGCCAGCACCCTGGCCAGCTGCGGATGTAATATTCCTGTTTTTAACATGTCTGTTTCCCCTTCTACTGATTATAATTCTACTGATTATAATTCGACTGATTGCAGTTTTTTGATTGCGGTTCGTTTGGTTCTGATTCTTATGATTGCTCTTTGATAATTCCCATGCTACAGGGCTTTGCGCCAACCATCCATAGTCTAATGGTCCGCAGCCATGAATGCGTCAATCTCCTCCCTGACCGGCATGGAGGGCGTAGTGCCGATTTTCTGTACGGACAGGGCTGCCAGGGCATTGGCAAAATCAGCTGCTTCCCACAAATCCTTTCCCTCTGCCAGGGCTGCCAGAAGGCCGCCGTTAAATGCGTCTCCTGCTCCGGTGGTGTCCACCGCGTCCACCTTATAAGCAGGAATGATTCCCTTCTTCTCTCCCGTGTTTATGTATACACCTCTCTGGCCCAGTGTAATCAATACATTCTTTACCCCTTTGGAGAAGAACCAGTCCGCTGCCTTGTCCGCGGCTTCCTCGCTGTCCACCCTGATGCCTGTAAGAATCTCCGCCTCCACCTCGTTGGGGGTAATCAGGTCAATTTTTCCCAAAAGCTCATCGCTGACAGGCTGTACAGGGGCGGTATTTAAAATGACCTTGACGCCCTTCCTGTATGCGATATCCACGATGCGCTCCACAGAGGATACATTGGTCTCCAGCTGTGTCAGCAGGTATTCGGACTGGCCCACCAAATCCTCCAGGGAATCCACCTCCTGGTCCGTAATGGTATTGCAGGCTCCCAAGATAACCACGATTTCATTCTGGCTGCTGTTCTCATCCACCATAATCAGGGCGCATCCTGTCTCCGTTGTCTCGGAATACAAAACCCTTCCCGTGTCCATGTGAAGCTCATTCATAGTATTGAGGGCAATATCGGCAAACGCGTCCTGTCCAAGCTTTGTCACCATGGTCACATCCGCTCCGGCCTTGTGGGCCGCCACGCCCTGGTTGAATCCCTTTCCGCCGGGTCCCATCTTAAACACGGTTCCCTTCACCGTCTCCCCTGCTGCCGGCAGGTGCGGTGTCCTGCCCATCAAATCCACCACAAAGCTTCCGAATACCGTTACTTTCTTCCCTATATGTTCCATAATATACTCTCTCCTTAATCCATCCTTCCGGCGCGCTCCGCACACGCTTCATGCCATTCCTGCAGGCGGTTCCCCATCGGCGATCCTGCGCCGGCAGTTTCCCAGCAGCAGTTTTCCATCAACAGTTCCCCAGCAGCAGTTTTCCATCAACAGTTCCCCAGCAGCAGTTTTCCATCAACAGTTCCCCAGCAGCAGTTTTCCATCAACAGTTCCCCAGCAGCAGTTTTCCTACCGGCAGCCAACACTAAATCAGTACAATCCCGTTGCCTGCTCCGATTCTGTCCGCCCCTGCCTCAATCATAGCCGCGGCGTCTTCCGGTGTGCGTATGCCGCCGCTGGCCTTTACCCCGGCCTTGCCTCCAACGGTTTTTCGCATCAGAGCCACGTCAGCTGCCGTAGCCCCGCCTGTGCTGAATCCTGTGGAGGTTTTCACGAAATCAGCCCCCGCCTTTACTGCCAGCTGGCAGGCTCTTACCTTTTCCTCATCCGTCAGGAGGCAGGTCTCTATGATTACCTTTACCACTGCGCCCCCAGAGGCTTTTACCACAGCCCGGATATCCTCCTCCACAAAGGCGTCATCTCCGTCCTTAAGGGCACTTATATTGATAACCATATCAACTTCATCCGCCCCTGCCTTTACAGCCTCAGAGGCTTCAAAGGCCTTTGCGCTGGTAAGCATGGCTCCCAGCGGGAATCCCGCCACGCAGCATGTCTTTACGCCGCTTCCTTTTAACTGCTCAGCCACCAGCGGTACAAAGCAGGTATTAACACAGACAGATGCAAATTTGTGCTCCCTTGCCTCATTGCAGTATCTTATAATCGTATCCTTGCCGGCATCCGCCTTCAGCATCGTGTGATCAATCATGTGTTCAATTCCCATTTTCATTCTCCTTTTCCATTTGAAGCTCTTATTAGGTTTAAATTGTAATATGTATTTTCTGTAACCGGTTACATGTTTTGTAAAAAAATATGACCGGCTCTGTATTTTTGTGTAACCGGTTACAGATTTATGCAAAAAACAATCTGACTTGATTGTCAGGTTGTTTTTCTGTGTTCTGAACCTCGCAGGATTACCTTATAAGGAATAGTAATCCGCTTTCCTCTCTGGCGGCTCTTTCCGGAATCCTCAAAGCACTCCTGAAGAAGCCTCATGGCTTCCCTCCCCTGTTCCCTGGCATCCCTGTCCACCACGGATATCCTGTAGTCAATCATCCGCAGGGCGTCAATGTCATCGAATCCCATCAGGGAAACATCCCTTCCTATCTTAATCTTGTGTTCCGTCAGATACTTAAGGCATCCCAGGGTGGACAGGTTGTTGGACGTAAAGATGGCTGTGGGCGGTTCCTTCAGTCCCAGAAGCCGTCCAGTACATTCATATGCCTTGGCAATCTTAAAATCACCGCAGGCAACGTATTCCTCAGGGACAGACAGTCCGCTGTCCTCCATGGCCTGCAGATACCCCTGGCACCGGTCTTTGCCCGGTTTGGAGGTCTCAGGGCCGGTTATAATGGCAATCCGCTCATGGCCTGCCTTTATTAACGCCATCACTCCGTCATAGGAGCCCCGCTGGTTGTCCACAAATACGCCGTCAAACTGAGCCCCCTTCACATCACGGTCCACCAGCACCACCGGTATGCCGGATTCCTCCAGACGGAGCAGGTAATCCCTGGTAACCGTGTCTGTCTCTGAAATCGGCGTTATGATGACGCCCTTCAGCCTCTGGCTTTCCACAATTTTCAAAAAATCATGTTCCTTTTCCAACGTCTCATTGGTTCCCAGAAAAACAATATTATAATGGTATGATTCAGCCACTTCGCTGATTCCGCTTATGACCTTGGAGAAAAACTCATTCTCAATATCCGGGATAATGGTTCCCACGCTTAAGCTGTCCTGAATGCTCAGGCTTCTGGCGATGGCGCTGGGTACATAATTGTACTCATCCACTGCCTTAAGCACCTTCTGTCTGGTCTCCTCCTTCACGTAGCCTGAATTATTGAGGACCCTGGAAATCGTAGCGGAAGAGACGCCTGCCCGGCGTGCTATCTCTTTAATGTTCATGACCCTTCCCCTCCTATTTTCCTGTAACCGCGCCAGAATTATCTGTAACCGGTTACATATATAATACTACCACACAGATTATTAAATGTAAATAGTTTTTATCATTTTTACACAAAAAAGTCAATAGAAGGCATCACTGATGCCTCCGGCTGATATACAGCGACGCGCTGCATTGGTCCGCTTATACGAGTAAGGGGAGTCAGCCAAAAGACTGCCTCCCCTTAAAACTCTCAATTTATAGAAAATCTCTTTATCATATCCAAATTTATATATGTAATGCCATTGTCTAACCATCCCTATGCAAAGAAGGATATAATAAGGGCCACCACAAATCCCGTACCGCCCACCAGCGTCTCCATGATGGTCCATGTCTTAAGGGTGGTCTTTTCATCCAGTCCCACCAGTGATTTCACGAGCCAGAAACCGGAGTCATTAAAATGGGAACAAACCGTTGCCCCTCCTGCCACTGCCGCTGTGACACAGGCCAGGTACAGAGGGGACAGGGTTGCGATTTCCGGCATGGCTGCAATGATGCCGGCAGCCATGGTCATGGCAACGGTCGCAGAACCCACAGAAATACGCACCAGGGCAGCCACCACAAAAGCCACTGCCACAATGGGAAGGGAGGCCGAGGACACCGCATTGCCAATCACATCACCCAGACCGGAGTTCTGAAGCATGAACCGGAGCACGCCGCCGCATGCTGTCACCAGAAGAATCAGTCCGGTAGGCTCCAGGGACTTGGTCAGCACCTTTTCCAGCTCCTCATTGCTGTATCCGTGGCGGTATCCCAGAAGGACCATGGCCACAACCGTCGCGATGGTAAGAGCCACAAACGGCTCGCCCAGGAATCCCAACACGGGCTGTACAGAGGCAAGGGCAGGCATCACCTTTGCAATGGAATTCAGGATAATGAGAACCAGAGGAATCAAAATAATTCCCACGATTGTCCCAAACTTTGGAAGCTTGGATTCGTCAAAATCCTCCTGGTTTGCAATGTGTTCCGGAACCGGGATGTCATACTTATTTCCACAGATAGCACCCCATATGGGCCCGGCCACTATCATGGCGAAGATACCGCACACAATACCTACCGTGATGACCCAGCCCAGGTCCACGCCCAGCATGGTAGCCACCAGCACCGGCCCCGGTGTGGGCGGGATAAATGCATGGCCTACTGCCAGACCGGCCAGCAGGGGAATGGCATAGAACAGAGAGGAACGTTTGGTTCTCTTAGCAAGAGAAAAGGCAAGAGGAATCAGAATAATGAGTCCCGCATCGAAGAATACCGGCATGGCAATGACAAGACCGGTGATTCCCAGAGCCCAGGCCGCCTTTTTGTCGCCGAATTTTTTCACCATGGTGACAGCCAGTGTCTGAGCGCCCCCTGATATCTCCAATATGGAGCCGAACATGGAACCCAGGCCCACAAGCAGAGCGATTCCCTTAAGTGTACTGCCAATTCCTTCATTTACAGAGCTTATGATGTCCCCAAAAGGCATACCCGCAATCAGGCCGATGGCCACTGCGCCTACCAGAATGGAAATCATTGCCTGTACCTTGAATTTGATGATTAAAAGCAGCAGAATCACCAGCCCTGTCAGAGCCGCTATAATCAGTCTGGTCGGATCCAGAGCTGCAGCAGTTGTTGTTGTCATACTTATTACCCTCCTATAATTTCACACAAATATTTGCCGGCCAGTCTCCGCCAATCAGACCATGTATCCGCCTTTCATGGGAGATACTGCATGTTCGGAATAGATTTTAAGAACACCTTTCTTATACTTTGCTTCCCTGGGTTTCCAGGCCTTCCTGCGCTCCGCAAGAATCCGCTCCACTTCTTCCCCGGGAAGCTCCTTCCCCTTTACGCCTATGATTTCCAGTACGCGTTCCGGAATATCAATCCGGATAAGGTCATCCTCTTCCACCAGTGCAATGGGCCCCCCGTCCGCTGCCTCAGGTGATACATGTCCGACGGCCGGTCCCTTGGATGCTCCGGAGAACCTGCCGTCCGTGATAAGGGCTATGGTCTTGCCCAGCTCCGGGTCAGAGGAAATGGCCTCTGTGGTGTAGAACATTTCCGGCATTCCCGACCCCTTAGGTCCCTCATACCGAATGAACACGGCATCTCCCGGCTGTATCTTCCTGGAGATGACTGCCTCAATGGCATCCTCCTCGCAGTCAAAGGGTTTTGCCCTCAGGACCGCTTTAAACATTTCCCTGGGAACAGCAGAATGTTTCACCACGGAACCCTCCGGCGCCAGATTTCCTCTTAATATGGCCACGGTTCCGTCTGTTCCAATGGGCTCCTCAAAGGTCCGGATAACATCGGTGCGCTTCAGACCCCATTTTTTCAGGTATCCGTCGCATTTGTCATAAAATCCATTGGCCTTAAGCTCTTCCAGATTCTCTCCCAAAGTCTTTCCTGTAACTGTCATCACATCCAGATGGAGCATGGACTTAATTTCTTCCATCACCGCCGGGACACCGCCTGCATAGTAGAAAAACTGTGCGGGCCACTTACCGGCAGGCCGGATATCCAGCAGATAGTGGGCGCCTCTGTGCATACGGTCAAATGTGTCGGCGTCAATCTCCAGCCCCAGCTCATGGGCAATGGCAGGGATATGAAGCAGGGAATTGGTAGAGCCGGATATGGCTGCATGCACCATGATGGCATTCTCAAATGACTTCATGGTCACGATATCGCTTACCTTAAGGCCCTTCCCGGCCAGTTCCATGACCTGGAGACCGGCCTTATATGCCATTTCCCTCAGGTCCGCGCAGGTTGCCGGCATCAGCGCAGAGCCAGGAAGCATCAGACCCAGTGATTCGGCCATGATCTGCATGGTGGAGGCGGTACCCATGAAGGAACAGGCACCGCAGGATGGACAGGCATTGTGCTTATAATAGGTAAGCTTTTCTTCGGTAATTTCACCTCTCTGGCACATGGCTGAATAAGCGCCAATCTGCTCCAGGGTCAACAGGTCGGGACCCGCATCCATGACACCGCCAGTCACCACGATGGACGGCATATCAAGTCTTGCCAGTCCCATCAGGCAGGCCGGTACGGATTTGTCGCAGCTTGCAATGAACACACCGCCGTCAAACCCCGTGGAATTGCCGTGAATCTCAATCATATTGGCAATCATATCCCTGTGCGCAAGGGAATAGTTGATGCCGTCATGCCCCTGGGCAATGCCGTCACATATGTCTGTGGTAAAATACCTGGCTCCCTTTCCGCCCGCATCCGCGATTCCCCGCATAGCTTCATTCACCAACTGGTCCAAATGGGCGCTGCCCGGATGGCTGTCGCCAAATGTACTCTCAACCATAATCTGTGGTTTGTCCAGGTCCTCCACCTTCCACCCCATGCCGATTTTTAACGGGTCGTTCTCCGGTGCCAGCGCTCTTACTCTTTGACTGTTCAGTTCCATAAAATGCCTCCTCTTTTTCTTCACATCTGACGTCTGACTTATTTGTAGTTTTATAGTAGCATTTCTGGATTATTCTTTCAAGTCATCAGACTTGTTTTCTACTTAATTGTCAAAAAAATTTAACAAAGTTGTGCATTATACACAATTACGCGCTGCCGTTTTCCCAGTATATTACATTTCTCTTATTTTTTGCCATGTACGTCTTACGTCTGTGCCAAAAGCCGTCAGATGTATTTGTTTTTCTCTTCCAATTAGCCGCAAAAAAATACCTATAAGGATAAGTATTCCCTTTTATCTGTTTCCGGGAGATACGTTAACTTATAGGTATTACTGCTTATTGATATTACCAATATACCCAACCCTATGCCTCACGCCCATCCCTCATCAACTGCCTAATCATATTCCTGTTAAAAGTCATATGCATCATCATGGCGGTCTTGGCACCGATTGGGTCGTGCTCCGCGATGGCATCCGTCACTGCCCTGTGGGTCATGATGGTCTCGTCCGTCAGCTTTTTATGGGTTACATTGACAAACATAAGGACAGCCGTATCAATAATGGGAATCAGCTGTTCCACCACCTTATTCTTGGAGCATTCAGCCACACAGGTATGAAAGGCGATGTCGTCTTCTATGTAACTGTCTCCAACCTTTATTTTCCGTTCCACACTGTCACACAGATTCCTCAGCTTCTCCACATCCTCCTCTGTTGCGTTAAGGGCCGCCATCTCTGCGATTCCCGGCTCCAGTATGATGCGGACATTTACCAAATCCAGAGCCAGGGCCATCTTGTCCTCCACAGCCCCCAGGCCCAGGGGATCCATGTCCACCGGCGTAGTACTGACCACATACGTACCAGACCCTCTCCTGACTTCCAGGATTCCTCTGGAAATCAAAAGCTTCACCGCCTCCCGGATGGTACTCCTCCCCACGCCGAACCTGTCTCCCAGCTCAAATTCATTGGGAAGCTTAGCTCCTACGGCTATGGGTGTGTCCAGTATATACTGGTATATCTGCTCCTGAACCTGCTCTGCCAGCAGTTTGTTTTTCAGATTGGACAGTTCTCCTTTGTTGGCCTTCTGCATTTTCCTAAAGACATCCTTTCCCGGTTATTGCTGTGTGATCGAATCCTATTTATTCTAACATATTTTAAACCGGTTTACAAATACATGTATGAATGCGCCAACTATCCATCCGGCAGTCCGGAAGACTTTCATCGATCGGCTCCGGCATCCGTTTAAAAGGAAGGCCCGGAACCGTACACAGAAAATTAATGTATCTTGGCTTCCTCTCTCAGCAAAAACACATTCCCATCCATATCATAGAACTGAAACATGCTGCCATAAGGCAATTTTCATGATATCTCCGGTCCCACTTCCAGCCATTTCTTGTCAGCACCCATCTGCTGCTCCAGACGCACGATAAAACCCATCCTTTCTGTCCAGTAATCCCTGGCTTCCTTTTGGTTCTTCACATACAATGTTATTTTTTCAATAGAGTCAATCATGATACGCCTTTCCTCATTTCCGCTTTCTCTTTTACCATAAATAATGCCCGGCAAACAAGCTTTTCATTCGATACAAGGAAGAAAAGAAAAAACAGCAGCTCCCCCGGATAATATTCCAGAAAAGCTGCCGTTGATAAATTATCTATTTAAGTATACCATATGCTATTTATCACTGTACTTATTACATATCTTCACCACCAGGCCGCTTAGGGCAAGCAGTGCCATGGCATTAGGTATAACCATCAGACCATTGAAGAAGTCCGCCAAATCCCATACCAACTCCAGCTTCAGGGCGGAACCGATAATGATACAAGCTACCACTAATAAGGAATACACCTTTGCTGCCTTGTCGCCAAACAGATACTTCGCATTGATAAGGCCAAAGAAATGCCAGCCCAGAATCGTAGAGAACGCGAAGAATAAAAGGCAGACCGCAACAAATACAATACCAAAGGTACCAAATCCTTTCATGAACGCAGCCTGTGTAAGAGCGGTACCGTTCTTGCCAGACTCAAGAGCGCCTGTGGTCAGTACGGAAAATACAGTCAGGTTAAGGATTACAAATGTATCGATAAATACGCTGATCATAGCGCAAAGTCCCTGCTTATGAGGATTCTCCGCAGTTGCCCTTGCATGAGCATGAGGTGTGGAACCCATACCAGCCTCGTTGGAGAAAAGGCCTCTGGCAACACCGAAACGGATGGCTTCTTTGACCGCAATACCTGCGCCTGCGCCTAATACTGCCTGAGGATCAAATGCGCCAACAAAAATCATCTTAATAGCTGCAGGAAGATTAGTAATATTCATTATAATAAGAATCAGGCTTCCCACAATATACACGCCTGCCATGATAGGAACTATCTTCTCAACAACGGATGCAAGCCTCTGTGTTCCACCCAGGAAAACAAATGCTGCCACGGCTGCTACGATAACGCCTATGACAACCGGAGAAATAGTAATGTTAAATGCTCCGAAAGCCTCTGTAAATGCAGCGCCGATAGAGTTAGCCTGAACCATGTTGCCCATGAATCCCAGCGCAAGCACAATAAAGATTGCAAATAATCCCGCAAGAACCTTTCCAAGAGTGCCCTTAAAGGCTGCCTTTATGTAATAAACAGGACCGCCGGTTACCTCACCATTTATCTCAGTCTTAAAGTTCTGGGCCAGAGTTGCCTCTGCATAAATGGTTGACATACCAAAGAATGCACTTACCCACATCCAGAATATAGCACCAGGTCCGCCTCCTAAAAGAGCAGTGGCGGCGCCTGCCAGGTTGCCGGTACCAACCTGGGCTGCAATTGCTGTTGCAATTGACTGGAACGGTGACATCTCACCCTTTTCGTGCTTCTCTCCGTTAAGTCTGAGGTGCCCGAATACCAGTTTCCAGCCTTCACCAAACTTTCTCACCTGAATGAACCTCAGGCGGATCGTGTAGTAAATTCCGGTGCCGCACAGAAGAACAATCAGCAGAAAACTCCAGAGAAAACTGTTACCTTTTGCTACAAGATTTGTAATAACGTCCATTCCTAATTCCCCCTATACGTTTAATTGGCCGCATATAGCGGCATTCATGTTTGTGCTGATATAATCAGCGCTCCAAAGAGCGGGATGTAAACATACAATAGGGACCCCCACCATAGATGGGAAAGTATGCCTCCCTTTTGCCTGTGAGCATGGAAGATCTATGGACGCTTATATCTGTCCTGCGCTTTCGCGCTCTCACAAAATCTCCCTGGAGTTTTCCTTATTCCTCCAGCATAGTACTCAATTATTTACAAAGAAAAAGCCTATACCTTTGCCGTTAGAAAAAGGTTTTTTTTATAGATTGTTTTTATTTTATCATACTCTATCTATAAATTCAATAATTGTTTATCTGGTTTTTAGAGATTTTTAGTTAACTGTTACAGTTCACAGGTGCTCTAAATCAATATCGTCAAAGTGACGAAATTTAAAAATTAAGAAATGACATATTTTATGGACAAATCCAGGAGCCCGGCAGAAAATAGTGGATATCTTTTTCTGCCGGGTTCTATGCACGTTGAGGCATCCACAAAAGTGCCTGTCAGACGGATTCATGTGGACAACACACCGCTTTTCGCCTGTTCTTCTGAACGTTATGCACCGTTATTTTTACCTATTGAGAAAATACAGCGGTTCGCCAAATAACCTTGTTTATGCTATACTGAAGGCAGAAAGCGAGGTCGCAGCATGAAGAAAAACGAGTCTCAGAAACCGGTATCACTTGAAGAATTGCTAAGAGGACTCAGAGAGCAGAACGAATATCAGGCAAAGATTATTTCTATGCAGGAAGAGACCATCAGCCTTCAAAACAAGCAGAATGAGGAACTGGCAGAAATGCTGGACAAAGTACTCAGAATGACCGAATCAGGAGAATAAATGTATGAGGAGTTCCTTTGAACTGGTTACAGCTTTACAGTATGAACTCAAAGCGGCGCAGCGACAGCCTGCGCTATTTAAGTCCGGGCAAAAGTATGTGACTATGAAGAAGGAACATGCGCAGGAATGCCGCCGTCTTGAGCAGCAGATAAAAGCCCTGCGGGAAGAACTGCACAGACTCCATCAGGAACAGCTCTATGCCCGTCAGCAGTGGTTTGAAAGCACGGATGACATGCAGGCTGAGTACGAAAGACGGATACGCACCCTTCAGGCAGAGAATGCCCGTCTTTATGAGCGGAGCATGAAGGCAGAGGCGCAGCGGGATGCCGCATACGATAAGCTCACGGAAATGCGCAGAGAGAAGTATCAGCTTGCAGCAGAACTGGAAGAAGAAAAAGGAAAGAATCAAAAACTGACTGCCCAGAGCAATAAGGATTTTGAGAATTCCTCCCTTCCCTCTTCTGCCCGGCCCATCCGGAAAAGGAAGATCCCGAACAGCCGGGAAGCCACAGGCAGAAAACCCGGCGGACAGCCGGGGCATCCAGGGCACGGCCGAAAAAAGCAGAGCCCTTTCCAGACAGTATTGCTCCAGCCATCCCCGGAGATTCTTGATGACCCTGATTTAAAAAGACCAAAAAGACGGTCACGAAGCAGCTGGTCAATCTACAGATCTGTTTAAATGTCACCGAATACAAAGCGGAGGTATACCGCAACTCTAAGACCGGAGAGTCTTACCACGCAGAATTCCCAGCCGGTGTGACGGATGAAGTCAACTATGGTTCTTCGGTCAAAGCCTTTCTCTTTCTGCTGAATCACGATTGCTGTGTTTCCATCGATAAGTGTCGGGATTTCCTTAAAAACCTGACCGGTGGGAAGCTGGATATTTCCAAAGGAATGATCAGCAGGCTTAGTAAAGAGTTCGCAGAAAAAAGTGAACCGAAGCGGAAGTCTGCTGTTTCGGAGATATACCTTTATCCGGTCATGCATACCATTGCCTGCTGCGGGAAATGATCCACTACGTAAACGGAGTAGAACCTGGCGGGGAGCGCGATCCCGTAACAATCTGCGGATATGAGAGCCGGTATGATCAGATTTTGGAAACAGCCCTGAACGAATACGCGGATGTTCCGTGCAGCGACTGCTACAGGGACGGATATAATCTGGACCTAAGGATGAAGGAATACCGGGAGGCCCACCTGTTATTCCTGCATGACAGCAGGGTTCCGACAACGAATAACCTGGCCGAACGGCTGCTGAGATTCATAAAACGGAAACAGAATCAGGCCGTGTCATTGCGGAGTATCAAAAGTCTTGAGTTACTCTGTGATAGCATGAGCGTGCTGTTTTTGATGCGCAAAGAAGGCGGCAGCCTATATGACAAGGTATCTACAGTATTTGGATAAAAGAAAGAACTCATGGCTTCGACTGACTCCAGTCTACACCATGGGTTCTTTCTTTACAAGTTGACCTGTGAACTGTAACAGGCTGATAAATGATTGAATGATTAAATATTGACAATAGGAAAATATGTGTTATTATATAAATATAATTATATTATTTAAATATATTATGTTTCCATCATTATTGATGAAGTTCAATACAAGGAGGAGATTTGGTTGTTTATTACAAAAATGCCAAGATTTGTAACTTTTACAATTATACCATTGGCTTTCAGTACGATTGCTGTTGGATGTTCAAATTCTGGAAAACTTAAACAGGAGCAAATAGCGACAGCAATAAATAGTACGGGAAAAACTAAGGTACATACATCAGAATCACCATCAAATTTTAATATGCAGGCCACTCCTGCCAAGTGGTCTGTAAATACAAAGATTGCAACCGATATGCCGGTTTTAGACTTTGCGGATGACAACATTATTATAATGCATGATTATTTTGGGTTATTTATTTACAATCTGACCACTGGTGAAATAGAGGATAGTATTGACTTACAGGCATTAGGATATGATTTTAGTAATGATTCTTCCTGTAAGATATCAGTCAGTCCAAATGCTGACACTATATGGATATGGTCTGCATCCTCTGAGCTTCCATATGAATATGACCGTATATCCAGAAGCTTAAACTTAACAAACGATATTTCTGAAAAAAACATATTTGAAGACTTTGTTTTAACAAAAGACATCCCACCTGAGCAACTATCTGTAAAGCCGTATCGTTGTAGTAAAAAATCAGTTTTATTTACTGACGGGAGTTATGGCATATTGAATGTTAGAAATGAAAAAATTACAGGAATATCATATATTAGAGACGACAAGGAGTGGGTACTATTCAGCGACAAGAATTGTACTATGCCGGAACTTTCAAGACAAGACAATTTTTTTTATGAACAATTCGTTAATGAGGGGGCAGAGTCGGCCTCATCGTTAATATTCTCTTATTGTACTATGATAAATTATGGTGAATATGCCGGTATTTGTGCATTATCTGAAGGTATAGAATATTCGGAAGAATTACAAAAAGAGTGGAATGCTCTGCAATTAACTGCAAGTAGTGAAGAAATAAAGACTACGAATGATAAAGCCTGTTTTAAAGTGTATATCATATCCTCTGATTCATCACCAAATAGCGGTTTGCTTCAAGGTATAAATGAAAAATATATATACTTAAAAAAAGAGTTGGCAAATGGTTGGTATGTTGAAGGTTTTTGGAATGATACAGTTCCCAATGAGGAGTGGTGGAGTTGAATCAATCTATTTTATCATTTTTATAGTTTATAATCATTGGATGAAAAGAGAAAAAACATTTAAACAGCAGCATACCGTTGCATAAAATGGTGCATTTATTATAAGCCTTTTACTTTCTACAATATGCACAGTTATGATGATTAGTACATAGCTTTTGCCGCTGAAACATCATTGGAAGATGCCGGGTTAACGGTTGTTCGTTTAAATAGGCGTGAACATGACACGCTTTATGTAAAAACAGATGGAGGAAATCTAAATGTACGTTCAGGAGCAGGTACAGAGTATGCAATCGTTGGAAAACTTGCCAACGGAACTAAAATTGATGGATGGAGTATTTTCGGCAGAGTTGACAGTGAGGGACGTTCCTGGACAAATATCACGGCAAAAGATATCAACGGAAAGTCAGTCACAGGCTGGGTTTTAGATGATTATCTTACAGCCACGCCGCCTTCACGTGCTGTTCCTGTCGGGATTGGTCCTGATGTTGGTTAGTTTGGATAAGTAACTGTTAAAATGGTACCTTTTCTCGTAAAAAGAATTCAGACAAAATGCACCATAAAAAAGAAATTGTGGGAGATTCCTTATCTAAAGGGTTCTCCCCTTTTCGTCTTCATATTACTATAAAAGTATGGAATCAAAAAAGAGATAAGATTAATGGATTAATATGCAGTCCAAAGATTTTTAATATTATGAACAGATTATGTATTAACAAAAGCACAAATGTATGGTATTATATAAATATAATTATATTAACAAATACGCAGAAAGGAGAGAGATTTATGGCAAGACCTGCTGAAGCACCTTTAAATTATCTGGGTGGAAAGAAAAAACTTTCTGCTACAGAGTTTGAATTTATGAAATTTATTTGGAAACATCCAGAAGGTGTCAGTAGTGAGGAAATCTATCAGGCATTTCCGCAAGCAAGAGGTACAAAAAGTACGATTTTGTATCATCTTTCTGAAAAGGGCTACGTTGATAAAAAGCAAAGTGGTCTTCATCATTTCTATACGGTTTTAGTCACACAGGAAGAATATGAGCAGGCATTACTTCGCCAACAGATTGAGGGGGTACTGGGTAATACTTCTTTTGAACGCCTAGTTGCTGCCTTCTGTGGGAAGACATTGTCAAAAGCACAGATAGAAAAAACCAGAAATCTTTTAAAGGAGCTGGAAGATGAGCTGGAAGATAAGTGACATTTTGGCACTGTTAGTAACGCTATTTGTCTCATTGAATATTTTAATATCGGTTATATCCCTTTCCGGAAAACATCTGGAAAGAAGAATGGACATGGGTCATTTAAGTTTGTTTTTAAAAATAGTTGTAGTATTCAGTGCCTTTGGTATGCCGGTATTGGCTGGCGTAATTTTGTATAAATTCGTTTTTGGGGAAAGAATTTATTTGGTCAGTGATGATTTGCTTTATATGGATACCATTCACAAAAGTTCAATTAGCTACGGAACACCTTGGGGAAATCACTGGATATCTCTGCTGCTTTTTCTCGCCTGGTTTTTAGGATTTATCTATTATGGTATCTTCAAATATGCAAATGACAGAAGGATTCTCAAAAAACTGGAAAAATGCAGTAAGTATACTCAGGATAAACTTCTAGTAGAGATAAAAAGAGAGGCAATGAATGAATTAGGTCTGAAGGGTCCGGTGTTGTTATTATCGAATGAAATAATTCAGTCTCCTTTTATGACAGGAATATTTGAACAGAAAATTTTCTTGCCGGAGAGTAATTACACGCAGGAAGAATGGGGTTTGCTGTTAAAGCATGAGTTGGTTCACTGCAAAAATCAGGATTATTTTTTTCGCAGACTTGTATTTATTTTATGCGCTCTGCATTGGTTTAATCCGCTTATTTACAGACTATCAGATTATTTTGTTGAAGTAAATGAAATGGCCTGTGATGAGAAAGTGCTTAATCGCCAGCTCATCAAAAGACATACTATGTATGCGGAACTAATTTTACAAATACAGGAAAAAGAGCTTGGTTTAGCTACGGTGTCGCTTACCGGCCATACGGTAAACGGTTTGGAAAAGAGAATCAGAAATATCATGAAAAAAACTGAAAAAACAAAGAGAATATCATTTGCTGTGTTGGTAATGTCAATGGTTTTGATGTGTCCCCTTACAGTGTTTGCTGCTTCTTGGGGTATGTCAAATTTACAGGATTTAGTGGTAAAGAAACTTTGGATTACGGAAGTTGAAGTCCAGCAGGAATCTACAGAATTGCCTGAGAAGACGGAATTTCACTATTCGGAAGATGTAAAAGAATACCCGATGCAAATAAATCCAAAGGGAGTAACGTCAATTGATATAACGATTGATGGAAAAAATGTGAAGTATGGAGATAGTCTTTCTTTGACCTCAGGTAATAAAGTGGCTTTTATACTACAATCAGATAGTAGTTCTGACAGTTTTAATGCGGGACTTGAGGATTCAAAAGGCAAAAGAATATATGTTCAGACCTCTAAAGGATGGATTGACCATACATTTTCAATTGAGCAATCTGGAAGCTATAAAATATTCTTGGAGGGAACTACGTCAAAGAGCATACATATTACCGGAAGCATAACTATATTAAAATAAACAGTCTCAATATAATGCCATTGAAAGTATGTCTCCTGAGGTAGCGGCTAGAGAAAAGAGGTGGATTCCAATGGGGAATTACAAATAGAGTAGTGTCTATTAAAAATGTAGAAGTCCAGCTAAGAAATGTCAATAGGTAAAATGAAAAATGTT
>UMEM01010337.1_pt1 | contig 46307 bp, 52 predicted proteins | sample 1964761 | NCBI WGS metagenome assembly UMEM01 (sample SAMEA4836021, study PRJEB28245) | human gut metagenome | biome: gut microbiome; material: fecal sample | place: Denmark | collected 2008 | reverse complement strand
TTATAAAGAATTTTTTTCTTTAACTTTCCATTTTCATAGTAAGATAAAGATTCTCCTTCTTTTTTTCCATCTTTAAAAAACGACTTATTTCTAAGTTTTCCACTAGGGTAATATTTAAAAGCCTCTCCATCAAAAAGTTCATTTATAACAAAAACCTCTTCTTCTTTATTACCATTTTCATAGTAAGATATTATTTTCATTTTTCCATTCTCTAAAAGGAATTTTTTAGCTTTTAATATCTTATTTTTAGAATAGATATCTTGTTGGACAATCTCTCCATTTTTAAAGGTATTTTTTCTTATCTCATTATCCTTATATATTTCTTCTTCTAATGTAACTCCATCTTTAAAAATAGCTTTATTTTTAATTTTTCCATCTTCAAAATAATTTATAGTTTCTCCATCTAACTTTCCATTTTTCATAAAGTATTTTTCTTCAAGTTTCCCATTTTCATAATAAAATATACCCTCACCTTCTTCATTTCCATTCTTATAGGTGTGCTTTTCCTTAATATTCCCATTTTGATAATATGAAATAAAAGTTCCATCAGCAACATTATTTTTGAAAGGAGATATTGATTTTATATCGCCTTCTTCGTAATATTGCCTACTTTCTCCATCAAGAAGTTCATCTTTATTAAAAGTAAAATATTGTTTTAAAAGTCCATTTGGAAATTCATCAGTAACTATTTCATGAGAATTTGAATTATAATTTATATCAGTTAGTATAGAAAAACTAGCATTATCTTTCATACTATTAATCAAAGTAGATTTTATAATTTTACCATTTTTATAAAAAACAGAACCAGCATTTTTACTATTTCTAAGAAAAGTTTTAAATTCTCCCTCTCTTTTCCCATCTTTATAATGCCCCTGTACTTTTATTTGTCCGTTTTTATAGTATTCAATATATTTTCCATTTTGGATAGGAGCTTCCCCTTTTACAATTTTTAATTCTTTTATATATGCTAATTTCCCATCACTATAGTAACCTTTATCTGTATTTTTTCCATCAATAGCATAAGTATAAATAAAAAGATTTCCATTTTTATCATACTTTCTGTATAAGGCATAAAGCTCTTTATCAGCTTCACCAGTAAGGGAAGAAATCATATATAACTCCCCTTTTTTATTAAAATACTGAGTAATTCCAGTTTTAGGCTTCATATCAATATTTCTTGTAAAAAAACTACTTCCATCATCTTCTATTTCAAATGAATATTCATTATCAGCTGATATTTTTCTTTTGCTATATTCTTCTCTATAATTCTTTTTTAATTCTTCTTTTATTCTTTTATCAATTTGAGAAAAAAAGTTATTTAATTCTTTTTCAGTTTTAAATGGGTGAGCATTAGCAATGGAAAATACAGATAACATTAAAATTAAAGTAATAAAAATCTTTTTCATTAAATTTACTCCTTGTCCCCAAAATTATTGTTTCACATCATTTTTATAAATTTCAGTTTTAGTTAGATTTCCTTTTTCATCATAGAATAAACTTTTACCTTCTTCTTTATCATTGATATAAAATCTTTTTTCTTTAATTTTTCCATTTTCATAATATTCTATTAATTCTCCCTCTCTTTTTCCATTCACATAATTAACTGTTTGAGCAATTTTACCACTAGGGAAATACCAAAGCACTTGTCCTTCTATTTTATCATCTTTATAAAAAGCTTTTTGTCTTATATTTCCTTCTTCATAGTACCAAATATATTCTCCTTGTCCTAAGTCATTTTTATATGAACCTTTTTGTGCTAATTGTCCACTTTCATAATATTGTCTAAATTCACCATCATGTAGCCCTTGTTGATTATATGGAACAACTCTCATAACTCTACCATTAGGATAGTTATCTATTCCTAACATATGATAACCACCATGTTCTTCCATTGTTTTTATAAGATCTTTAGATTTTTCATCTCCAATATTTATTTGAGCTTCCATTTCATCAGGGAAATTAAAAAACACATCTTCTTTCATATAAGCTGTAAGAGTTGATTTTATTTCTTTTCCATTTTTATAGAACATCGAACCAGCACTTTTAGAGTTCATTAAATATGTTTTAAATTCTCCATTTCTTAGTCCATTTTTATATGAACCTTTAAGCTTTAACTTTCCGTTTGTGTAATATTCTATATATTCTCCATTGGCTTTACCATCTTTATAGTTTTTAATACTTGAAATTTTTCCATTTTCATAATATATTTTTTCTGGTCCATTTTCTTTGTCATTAGATACATGAACTTCTTTTAAGATTTTACCACTTTCATAATATTCTTTATACATTCCTTCCATTTTTCCAGCATAAAATTGTCCACTATACAAAGGAGTTCCATTTTCTCTAAAATATTTAACAGTACCATAATAAGCAGGATTTCCTGCACTTAAACATACTATTCTACTTTTTTTACCATTTTCATATAGTCTACTTAAAGTTCTAAATTTTCCATTAAGAATCTCCTTTTTAAAAACAATTTCTAATTTCCCATTTTTTAAAATAAAAAGGTATTCGTCATCTTCTAAATTTTTTTCTGTAACATCATCAGTTGCTTTTTCTTTTAAATTAGCTTTTCTTTGTTCAAAAATTTTTACATAATCTTTTTTTAACTCCTTATCAACTTCTTTATCAATCTTAGCATAAAAATCTTGAAGTTCTTTTTCACTCTTAAATGGGTGAGCATTAGCAATGGAAAATACAGATAACATTAAAATTAAAGTAATAAAAATCTTTCTCATAGAAATCACTCCTTATACTTAAAACTATTGTTTTATACCATTTTTATAGATATCAGTTTTTATTAAATTTCCTTTCTCATCATAGAATAAATGTTCCTTTTCTTGTTTTCCATTTATAAAATATGCTTTTTCTTTTATAACACCATTTTCATAATATTCAATAAGTTCTCCTTCAGCCTTTCCATTAATAAAACTTCTTTTTTGCAAAAGTTTTCCACTTGGATAATATAAAAACATATCTCCGTCAATTTTATTATTTTTATAGTTTGCTTTCTTTTGTATCATATCTGTAAAAGTTTCTAAACTTTTTCCTTCTTTTTTACCATCTATATAATTTGTATCTCCTATGATTTTTCCGTTTTCTAAATAAGTAATAGATTTACCCTGTCTAATTCCATTTTCATAAGTTGTTTCAGACAAAGTTTTCCCACTTTCATAAAATTCTAGATATTTGCCATGAAGCTCACCATTCACACTATAAGGCATATATATTTTAGGTTTTCCATTAGGATATACATCAGTAGTTGCTCCTACAATATCACGGGTAACACTTCTAAGAAATAAATCCATATCTGCAAATTCAAAACTTGCACTTAAATCTTCCATGTCTTCTTTATTCAAAGTATTTTTTATGATTTCTTTATTTTTATAAAAAACTGAACCAAGATATTTATTGTTTTCAGAATAAAACTTAAATTCTCCATTTCTTAAACCACCTTTGTAATTACCTTTTACTTTTATTTTCCCATTTCTATAATATTCAGTAAACTCTCCATTTCCTATATTATCTTTATAGTGTTTTAAACGGAACACTTTTCCATCACTATAATAATCAGTTGTTTTTCCTTCTCTTAAATCATCAAAATAGTGGACTTCATTTGATAGATTACCATTTTCAAAATAAATCTTTCTTAAACCTTCTTTTTTTCCTTTATAGTAAGGAATTTCTTCATGTTTTTTTCCACTTTCATAGTAAGTTCTAACAATTCCTGTTACAAAATCATCATCATCTAAATATACTTCTTTTAAATTTCCATTGGGATAGTATATTCTAGCTATCATTGAAGGTCCATCTAGTACAGCTCTTTTCATAACTGATATAATTTTTCCATTTTTATCAAAACCAAATAAGTAGCTATTATCTCCTAATACTTTATCTGCACCAAAAACATCCATAGATAGAGGTTTTAAACTGTTTTTTCTATCCTTTAAAATTTTTTCAGGGCTATTCTTTAATTCTTCATTAATTTTTTTATCAATCTCAGCATAGTAGTCATAAAGTTCTTTTTCAGTTTTAAATGGGTGTGCATTAGCAATGGAAAATATAGATAGCATTAAAATTAAGATAATAAAAATTTTTCTCATAGAAGTTCACTTCCTTTAAATTAAAATTTATTTATCAAGTTTTTTCAAATAGCTTTATAATATTATAATTTATTTTAAATGAAAAGTAAAATTTAATGAGCTAACTCTACTTTTGATTATAATTTTTCTTAAATAAATTTATTAATTCTAAAAAAGTATTTGATACACAAAAAATAATAGTATAATTAGAAATAGTAAAAATATTTAAAAAAATAAAATTTTAGTTTTTTATTTATAAAGACAAAAAATGTTATTATTATTTGATAAAATATATTTAATAAATATAAAGGGGTTGATTAAATTTGGGGTTATATTTTAAAAATAATATTAATAATAAAAATAAAATTTAGGGAGAAACTATATGGAAGAAAATAAAAGTTATAATTATGAAATATTATTAGAAAAAGGGAAAAAATTATTAAAAGATTATTCAAGTAAAGATAGTTCTGAAATAAATATTTTAAATATAATAGATGGAGATACTCTTGAATGGAGTCATTCAAAAATTTTAAATATTTTATTCAGTAAGATTCATATAAAAAATGAAAGAGATAATTTTCTAACTTTATTTCTAAAAAGATTAGAAATAGAAAATATTGATGAAGATGAATTTTTAGTAGAAAGAGAATATAGATGTAATCCTTATGGACAAATGGATTTTAAAATAGAAAATAAAAATTTATGTGTAGTTTTAGAAATGAAAATCTATGCTGAAGATGGTTCAAAACAACTTAGAAGATATGAAAAATATTGTTTAGAGAATAAAAAAAATTATAAAATATTTTACTTGACATTAGATGGACATAAACCAAGTAATCAAAGTATAGAAGGTTTTGAGAATAAAAATAACTTAAAATGTATAAGTTTTAAAGAACATATTTTACCTTGGTTAAAAGAATGTTTAAATTTAGTGAAAGATGAAAAAAATAAAAGTTCATTTATTTTGCAGTATATAGCAGTGATAGAAAATTTAATTGAGGAGGAGAAGTATAGAATGGCAGACTTAATAAAAGGAAGTAAAGATGCAAAAGCTATTATATTTTTATATGAAAAAATTTTAAAAGATAAAATGCAAGAAATTTTAAAAAAATTTTTAGAAAAATTAGGCAGGGAAATTAAAAAAAATATAAGAGGAGTAAGATATAAAGAATTAAAAAATGAATACTATAATAGACCTACTGTTAATTATTTTTTAGATGAAATTGAAATAAAAGAAAAAATATATCGTTTTAATTTTGGAATAGAACCTGATAAAGAAGAAAAAATTGTTGGTTGTTTTGAATTTTTTGAATATGATGAAATAGATGATAAGCTTTATTGGTTGGAATTTGAAAAAATTAAAAAAATAGACAAGGAGTTTTTTAGTAAATGGAATGAAAAAATTGAAAATTTATTAGTAGATTTTAAGATAAAAAATTTGAAAAATGATAGAAATGGATATAAATATTTTTATTTAACAGATAAAAATGGAAAAGTAGTAGATTTTAAAGATTTTTCTGAAAATTCAATAGCATTAAGTTTAATAGACAATATTGATAAAGAAGTAGAAAAATTTAGTAAAATTATTATAGAAATAATTAGAAAATTAAAAAATAAATAGGAGGGAATATATGCAAGAAAAAATAAAAATTATAACTATTAAAAATTATCAAAATTCTATCCTTGAAGATTATTTTAAAGATAATGAAAATATAAGGTTTCTTGAACTAGCATCAAATGAAAATGTAGAAAAATTTAATAATAATATTTCTGGTAATGATATTATCTTTTTAAGAACTAATGAAGAAAATATAGAAAAATTATTAGAAATAGGAAAGGCTTTAAAAGAAAAAGGAATTATTATAGCAACTGTTTTAGAAGAAAAAATAGTTATGAAAAATAAAGAAGTTTTGGAAAATAGTATTAATGCAATTTTTCCAGTAACTAAAAAAGAAGATATAGAAAATTTATTATTAGAAATCATAAAAATGGTTAGTGATATAGCATTTGAAGATGGTTTTATAAATCTTGACTTTGAAGATATTAAAAGTATTTTAAAAGATTCAGGAATAGCTATTTTTGGAAGTTTAAATATTAAAAAACAAATTATAGAAAAAGAACTTATTAATAATGTAAATTATCCTTTCTATAATAAGACTTTAAAAGATTCAAAAAAAATTCTTATTCATTTAGATGCTTTGCAAGGTATAGGTATGGCGGAAGGACAGTTGATTACAGATATATTAAGAAATGAAAGTGGAAAGAAAATAGAAGATATAATGTTTTCTTTAAGAATAGATAATAATTTGAAAAATAGGGTAGAGTGTAGTTTTGTAGCAGGAAAATTTAGGAATGAATAAGTCAAAAGGAGAAGCATTTCCACTTCTCCTTTTCCAATATTTGAGGTAATTTTAGTATATTTATTCAATTTTTAAAAGATGTCCCATTCTTTCTTTTTTAGTTTTTAAGTATATTTTATTAATCTTATTAGCTTCTATTTCAATTTCTTCTCTTTCAACAACAGGCATTCCATATTCTTCAAGTCCATTAATTTTTAATGGATTATTTGTTAAAAGTTTTATAGATTTTACTCCCAATGCTTTTAACATCTGTGCAGCAACAGCATAATCTCTCATATCAGCACCAAAACCAAGATGTAAATTTGCATCTAGTGTGTCCATACCTTCTTCTTGAAGATTATATGCTCTTAATTTATTTAAAAGTCCTATACCTCTTCCTTCTTGTCTTAGATAAAGAATAATTCCTTCCCCAAGTTTGTCAATTCTTCTCATTGCAGTTTTTAATTGAGAACCACAATCACATCTTAAAGAACCTAAAATATCTCCTGTAAAACATTCAGAGTGTATTCTAACAGTAACATTTTCTTTACCAGCAACATCTCCTTTGACAAGGGCAATATGTTCTTTTCCATCAATAGGATTATCAAAACCTACAATTTTAAATGTACCACTATCAGTTGGCATATTAGCAACAACATCAATTTTCATAAGTTGTTCAGTTTTTTTTCTGTATTTGATTAAATCAGCTATTGTAATAATTTTTAAATTATGTTTTTTAGCAAAAATTTCTAAATCAGGGACTCTTGCCATAGTACCATCATCTTTTAAAATTTCACATATAACAGCCACAGGAGCAAGTCCACAGATTTTACATAAATCAACAGTTGCTTCTGTATGTCCTTCTCTTTCCAATACACCTCTGTCTTTTGCAATCAATGGAAAAATATGTCCAGGTCTTGTAAAATCTGATGGCATAGAATTTTTATCTGCCAATTTTTTAATTGTTGTAAGTCTATCAGCTATTGAAATCCCAGTTGTAGTTCCTTCTTTTGCATCAACAGATACAGTGAAAGCAGTACATTTGGCATCAGTATTTCTTGCAGTCATTGGGTCTAAACCTAATCTGATTGCATTTTCTGATGACATAGGAACACAAGTTAAACCTCTTGCATTTGTTGCCATAAAATTGACACTTTCATAAGTTGCCTTTTCAGCAGCTACAAAAATATCTCCTTCATTTTCTCTATTTTCATCGTCTACTATTATTAGAGGAATACCATTCTTAATATCTTCTAATACATCCTCAATTTTGTAAATCATTTTTTCCTCCTAAAAACCATTTTCAAGTAAAAATTCTCTTGAAATTTTACTTTTTTTATTTTCTTTTTTTTCAAGTTTGTCAAAATAGACAAATCTTTCAATATATTTTCCAACTAAGTCAGTTTCAATATTTACAATGTCCCCAACTTTTTTACTTCCTAATACAATTTTTTCTTGTGTATGAGGTATCAATGAAACAGAAAAAGTATCATCTGTTAAAGAAATAACTGTAAGACTAGCTCCATCAATAGTAACTCTCCCTTTTTCAACGATGTATCTCATATATTTTCTGCTAATTTTTATCTCATAAATTTTAGCAATTCCTTCTTGTGTAATAGAAACAATTTCTCCTTCACAGTCCACATCACCTGTAACTAAATGTCCACCAAGTGGAGTTGAAAGTGTAATAGATTTTTCTAAATTTACTTCATCTCCTGCTTTCAATCTTTTTAAATTAGACCTAGAAATAGTTTCAAACATACAATCTGCAATAAAATAATCTTTTGAAAACTCAGTAACTGTCAGGCACACACCATTGGTTGCTATGCTATCTCCAAGTTTAACATTTTCTAAAACTTTATTTGCTTTTATTTTTAATTTGATAGATTTATCTCCATTATTTAAAGAAATAACATTACCTTTTTCTTCAACTAAACCTGTAAACATATACCACCTTACCTTACTAATTATTAAAAATAGTTCGTTACTGAGTAAATTTTTTAACGATAAAAAATCAAGAATTCGCTGCAAATTCAACTAACTCGCTAACAAGTTAGCTCAAACATGTTGAGATTTGCTCGGCTCATTCTATTTGATTTTTCATCTAAAATTTACATTCGTAACTCACTTATTTTTAGATAATAACTATAAATTTTCAAACTCAATAGAAATGTTATCTCCATAGATATTGAATTTAGGATTAGGAAGTTTAAAAACATCTTCCATATTATCAAAGTTAAATCCATTTATAAAAGGGATGGCAGAATTATCTCCAATAATTTTTGGAGCAATAAATATTTCTCCTGCATCTATTATATTTTCTTTAAAAGCAGTTGAAATAAGAGCACTTCCTCCTTCTAAAAGAACAGAATCAATTCCTAATTTTCCTAACTCTTTTAATATATCTTTCATCTTAAATATTTTTCCTTCAAGAAAAACAAATCTTGTTCCTAGATTTTTATATTCTTTAATCTTTTCAAGCTCTCTATTATCATTAGATGTAATTATTATTGCCTTTCCATCATTAAAATTTAAAAATTTAGCCTCTATTGGACTTTCTAAATTTGGGTCTATAACAACTCTAAAAGGATTCCTTTTTTCTATTCCAAACTTTTTTTCATCAAGTCTTGAATCTAGACTTGGATTATCTTTTAAAACAGTATTTATTCCCACCATAATAGCCATAAATTTAGTCCTTAAAAATTGTACTTTTTCTCTGGCTATTTCATTGGTTATCCATTTAGATTTTCCACTTCTTGTAGCAATTTTCCCATCAAGAGTAATCCCACATTTTAAAAATAGATAAGGAATTTTATTTTCTATATATTTTAAAAATATTTTATTTACATCTTTGGCTTCTTTTTCTAAAACTCCAAGCTCAACTTCGATTCCTGCATTTTCTATTATTTTTATGCCTTTACCTGCAACCAAAGGATTAGGGTCAATACAAGCAACGACACATCTTTTTATACCTGCTTCAACAATTCTTTTAGCACAGGGAGGAGTTTTTCCCTGATGAGAACAAGGCTCTAAGGTTACATAGATAGTAGCTCCTTTTGCATTTTCTCCTGCTTCATTTAAAGCCCAAACTTCTGCATGAGGACCACCATATTTTTTATGCCAGCCTTCACCAATAATTTTGCCATCTTTAACTACAACTGCACCAACAAGGGGATTAGGGTTTACACTTCCTGTTCCTCTTTTAGCAAGTTCAATAGCTCTTGCCATATATTTTTCATCTGAATTTTTATCCATGATTAGATTCCCTTTATTAAATTTATCATTTCAATAGCAGTCATAGCAGCATCAGCTCCTTTATTACCTGCTTTTGTTCCTGCTCTTTCAATAGCTTCTTCTATTGAATTAGTTGTTAAAACTCCAAATATTACTGGAATTTCAGTTTCTAATGCAACATGAGCAACACCTTTTGAAACTTCTGCACATACATAATCAAAGTGAGGAGTAGAACCTTTTATAACAGCTCCCAATGTTATAACTGCATCATATTTTTTAGATTGTGCTAATTTTTTAGCTATTAAAGGTATTTCAAATGCCCCAGGTACCCAAAATAGATTTATATCATCATCTTGAACTTCGTGTCTTTTTAAAATATCTTCTGCTCCACCTATTAATTTAGATGTAATAAATTCATTAAATCTAGCTGCAACTATTGCAATTTTTACACCTTGTCCATTAAAATTTCCTTCAAATTTTTTCATTTTTTCCTCCAAATATATTTTAAATTTTTTATTTCATTAAAAAATGCTCAAACAAAGTCTGAGCAATATGAGTATAATTAAAAAATCTAATTCTTCTCCCATCCAGACTCTACTGTCGGTTTTGGAATTTCACCAAATCAAAGCAACTGCTTTCGTGGACTGTACCACCGGTCGGGAATTTCACCCTGCCCTGAAGACTTTATTTTACATATTCAATTATTTACATCATTAATATAATATTCTTTTATTAATTTGTCAAGATTTTATTAAAAAAATTTTTATACAAAAATTAATTTGATACTCTTTTAAATATTTTTACTTAATTTATTAAATTTGCAACAGCCATAAATTTAGATATAATATGATTTTAATTTAATTTACTAATTTTAATTATTGACAATATCATTAATCCTGCACTTACAATTTGAACAGGGCTTAATACATTTCCATTTATAAGGTAATCAAAAATTACACTTGATATAGGGAAACATAGCTCACACATAGTAGCAACTTTTGCTGTGATATACCTAAGTCCAAAATAATAAAGTAAAATTGCTCCACTTCCTGTTGTTAAAGCAATAATTATAAATATTAACCAATTTTTTGGAGTAGCTACAAAGAAATCTCCAAAACCACAAGTGAAACTCACAATTACAAACATTATACAACTTGTCAATAGATATCTTAAATAAAGTGCTGTTCTAAATGAGGCAGACTTTAATATTCTTTTTCCAAATACAGTTGCTGAACCAAAAGAGAAAGCAGCTAAAATTGAATAAAGTGAAGCAGGTAATAGATTATCACCTGAAACATTTTCTGGAAGATGAAATTCAAATGTTAAAAGATATCCTCCAAGTAAAGCTAAAAATCCCCAAAATAGGTATGCTTTTTTTAATTTCTCTTTTAAAAGCACCCTTGCCAATATTATTGCAAATATAGGTTGTAATTTTTGTAATAAAGTAACAGCAGTTAAATGTTTAAAATTTACTAAGAACAATGCTCTTACTATGCATAAAGTCCCTAGACAACCTCCAAATAAAGCTACACAAAAAAAGAAAAATAAATCATTTCTTTTTAATTTTTTAATATTTTTAAATTCCTCTTTTCCAAAGATAATTGACATAAGTATCAACGGTAAAAGATGAAGTATAAAAACTACAAATGGAACATGTAAACTAAATAATCTTGGTGTTAAGGCTATCCCATCAAAACCCCACATCGTAGCGGCTAAACAAACGAGCAAAGCTCCTTTTATTTGATTATTCATTTTTTAAAATCACCTCAATTAAGTAAAATATATTATTCTTTTATAAATTTGTCAACAAATATTTTTTATTTCATTTGTAAGTTTGCAACAGTCTCATTATTTTTTTAGATGTAGTTTAATAATAACTATATTTTATATAATATTATAGTATTTTAAAAAATATATAAATATTTTAAAAATAATTTGACATAAAAATTATAGATATTATATAATTTAGATATAAAAATATTTTAGTTTAGGGAATGATATTATGGATATTTCTTTAAAAAATAATGATTTAACAGAAGGAAAAATATGGAAAGTGATGTTAAATTTTGTGTTACCTATATTTTTAGGTACTTTATTTCAATCACTCTATACCACAATAGATGCTATTATAATTGGGAGATTTGCAGGAAAAGATGCTTTTGCAGCAATAGAATCTGTATTAAGTTTTCAAAGACTTCCAGTTAGTTTTTTTGTTGGACTTTCATCAGGAGCAACAATAATTATTTCACAGTATTTTGGAGCAAAGAAAAAAGAAGAAGTATCAAAAGCTAGTCATACAGCAATATTATTTGCAATAGTTGGAGGATTACTGTTATCTGTATTAAGTTGTATATTATCTCCATTTTTTATTAAACTAATTAAAGTCCCAAATGAAATTTTTTATCAAGCTCAAATTTATACCATTATCTGTTTCAGTGGGATAGTATTTTCTATGGTATATAATATAGGTTCTGGAATTTTAAGAGCCTTAGGAGATTCAAAGACACCATTCTATATTTTAATTTTATCTAATATTCTAAATATAATTTTAGATTTAATTTTAGTTATAGTATTTAAGTTAGGAGTTATTGGAGTTGGATTTGCAACCTTAATATCACAAGTAGTAAGTGCTATTTTAATTTTTATAATACTACTTAGAACAAAATTAGATTGTAAAATATATATAAATAGAATTCATTTTTATAAAAAATATTTAAAAGAAATTTTTAGATTAGGTTTACCTATTGGAATCCAATCAATTATATATCCTATCGCTAATACTACTATACAAAGTAATATAAATATATTTGGAGTAAGTAGTATAGCAGCTTGGGCAGTATGTGGAAAATTAGATTTTTTAATATGGGCTGTTTCAGAAGCATTTTCTATTGCTATTTCAACTTTTGTAGCACAAAATTATGGTGCAAAAAAACATCAAAGAGCTAGAATAGGTATAGTGGTTGCTTTATTTATGGCTATGATAGCAATTTTTATAATAAGTTTTATTCTATATATATGGAACAAGCCACTTGCCCATTTTTTAATAAATGATAAAAACATAGTTGAACTAACTTCACAAATTATACATTTGCTGGCTCCATTGTATTTTATATATGTTATAGGAGATGTTTTATCTGGTGCTATAAGAGGAATAGGAGATACTTTTAATCCTATGATAATAAATATTTTTGGAATTTGTATTATCAGACTTCTATGGATATTTTTTATAGTTCCATTAAATCCAACATTCTTTATGGTGTTGTATAGTTTTATTGTTTCTTGGATAATAACTACTATTATGTATATTACATATATAATCTATAAAAGGAAAAGTTTTTAGAAAAGCTCACTTTATTAAAAAAGTTTAGCATAGTAATTATTTTGTATTTTTTTTTAAAAGTGTTATACTAAGTTTAGGAATTTATAAAACTTTTTATAGGGAGGAAATATGAAAAAAATAATAAGATTTTTGCTATGTTCATTGTTATTAGTTATATTTTTTGTAGCTTGTGGAGAAAAAAAAGAAGAAAAAGTTGTAACAGAAGATAAACCAATAGTGATAGGACAAACTTTTGTAGTTGGAGCAATAGAGCCAACAGTTGGAGGGACACCTTGGTCTTTAACAACACATGGACTAAGTGAAACAGCATTTTCAGTTGATAGAAATGGAAATTTAGTTTCAAGATATGTAGAAGATGTTGAAAGAACTGATAAATTAAATTGGGTATTAAAATTAAAAAAAGGTGTAAAATTTTCTGATGGAACTGAGGTCAATGCAGAAGCACTAGCTTGGGCAATGAATACAGTTATGGAAGAAAATCCTTTATCTAATGCAACAGCAGGAAAGGTAAAATTTGAAAAAGTAGATGACTATACTGTAAATGTTACAGTTGAAAGAGAAACACAAAATTTAAAATCTCTTTTGGCAGAATGGACAAATATAATATTCAAAAAAGGTGACAAGGGATATATTTTTACAGGACCTTATATAATAAAAAATTTAGAACCAGAAGTTTCTTTAACTTTGGAACCAAATCAATATTATGAAAATTCTGAAAAAAGAGGAGAAGTAATAATAAAAGCTATAAGTGATATGGCTTCTATGAAATTGGCATTTGAATCAGAAGAATTGGATATGGCTTTTGGTATAACTCCTGAAATAGCTGGTGAATTAAAAGATGAAGGTAAAATTGTTGAAACAATAGATGCAGGATATCAATATTTCGGTGTTCTTAATACAGCAACTGGAATTATGTCTGACAAATCAGTTAGAGAAGCAATAAATTTAGGATTGGATAGAGAAGATTATATAAAAGCATTAAAAGGTGGAAGGGTTGCTAATGGACTTTTTGCACAATATTTTTCTTTTGCTGGAGATGTAAAACTTGAATGTAATTTAGACAGGGCTAATAGTATCTTAGAAGAAGATGGTTGGAAATTAAATAAAGATGGTTTAAGAGAAAAAGATGGAAAAATTTTATCAATAAATATACTCACATATAATAGCAGACCTGATTTAAAGATAATAATGCAAGTTATGTTATCACAATTAAAGAAGATGGGTATTGAAGCAAAAACTTCAATTGTGGATAATATAGATGTAGAAGCTAAGAAAAAAGAATTTGATTTAATTTTATATGCTCAACATACAGCACCAACAGGAGAACCTACATATTTCTTAAATCAATTTTTTAGAACTAATGGTTCAAAAAATATGATGTCTTATTCATCAAAAGAAGTAGATGAATTATTAGATAAGATGGGAACTCTTCCTTTTGGTGATGAACTTATAAAAACAGCTAAACAAATTCAAGAAGTTATTTATAAAGATTTACCTGTACTATATTTAGTTGACCCTGAATGGAATGTAGCTTTATCTGAAAGATTAAAAGACTACAAACCTTACTGTGGAGATTATTATATAGTAAATTCAGAATTATATAAATAGTAAAAATAAATAAGGCTAATGTATATTTATATACAGAAATGTGAGTAAAAAAATAAGCGAATTACGAATGTAGATTTTAGGATAAAAATTAAATAGAATGAGCCGAGCAAATCTCGCTGTGTTTGAATGAAGTGAGTTTAGCGAATTTGCAGCGAATTCTTAATTTTTCTCCGTTAAGAAATCTACTCAGTAATGAGTTATTTTTTAAGAACATTTATGAGTATGCACTAGCCTTTTAATTTTTCTGGAGGAAGTATGAAATACATTCTAAAATGGTTAGGAATTATGTTTATTTTAAGTGTAATAACATTTTTAATAGTTAGATTTATTCCAGTTAGTCCAGTTGATATGTTATTACAACACTATAATCTTCCATTGACAGAAGAAAATAGAAAGTTATTAACTTCATATTACAAATTAGACCAAAGTCTTTTTAAACAGTATATAGTCTGGATAAAAGATTTCTTAAAGGGAAACTGGGGAATTTCTTTTATAACAAAATTACCAGTTAAAGAGGAAATGTTAAGAAGATTACCATATTCTTTAATTATCGGGCTAAGTTCATTATTTTTATCAATAATACTTTCATTTTTCCTTGGATATTTAGCAGCTATAAATGAAAAGGGCTTTTTTGATAAAATGACAAGAACTATATCAATTTTGACACTTAGTATACCATCTTTTATAGTAGCAATCTTTATTATCTATTATTTTGGTGTTAAAACACAACTAATAAAATTTTTTATTGGTGGAAAATTCTATGGTATATTATTTTCAATAATAATATTAGTTTTATATCAAGTTGGGAATTTAAGTAGAATTGTTAGAGATACATTTGTTGAGATGAAAGAAGAAACTTTTGTTAAATTTTATCTAATTAGAGGTTTCAATATAAATTATGTTTTATTAAGACATTGTTATAAACCAGCACTTTATTCTTTATTTTCAGCAAGTATTTCAAAATTTTCATCAGTTGTAGGTGGAAGTGCTGTTGTAGAATTTAGTTTTGCAATTCCTGGGATAAGTTATTTTCTAATAAGTAGTATAGTGAATAGAGATTATAATGTGATTCAAGCCTATATATTTTTAATTTGTATTTATATGTTTTTTGTTCATTTAATATTTGATTTTTTATTAAGTTTTTTAAGAGAGAAGGGGAATAAATGACTAAGAAATTGATATTTATTAATATATTTTTAGTAATTATATTGTTAATTTTTTCCTCAAAATTAAATGCAGATATAAATTTAGATTCAGTATTTTTAGATTTTTCAAAGAAAAATTTCTTTGGAACAGATGATTTAGGAAGAGATGTTTTTTCTTTAATAATTATTGGAGGATTCAGAACATTAGAAGTTGTTGTTATAGCAACAAGTCTCTCTTTTTTTGTTGGAAGTTTTTTAGGAATGATAGCAGGGTATTTTGAGGGAAATATTGGAGCAATTATAAAATCAACAGTTGATTTAATGATGGTTGTTCCAACTTTAATAGTAGCACTAATAATAACTTCAATTTTTGGGATTACACCTGTTACTGCTGGAATCTCACTTGGAATATTTGGTATAGGAAATTATATGAATCAATCAGAGGCTTTAACAAAAGCAGAAAAAAATAAAGATTATATATTAGCATCTAAATTATTGGGTGTTCCTTGGTATGTTGTATTATTTAGAAGAATTTTTGTAAATATATTAGCTAGATTACTTGTAAATTTAGGAAATACAGCAAGTGGAGTTATATTACAATATTCAGCTTTAACATTTATAGGCTTAGGTTCTGATTATACAAAGCCAGATTGGGGAGCTATGTTATATCAGTATAGAATATATTTAGTGAGAAAACCATCTTTAATTATAATTCCAACATTATGTATTTTATGGGTATCATTGTCTTTTAATTTAATTTTTGACAAAAGGGAGAATTAAAAGTGAAAAATATTTTAGAGTTAAAGGATTTTTCTGTATCTTTAAAAAGCAATAATCACAAGATATTAAATGATATAAATATAGAAATAAAAGAAAAAGAGTTTTTAGGTATAGTTGGGGAGTCAGGCTCAGGGAAAACCACTCTTTTAAATTCTATAATCTCTTTTTTAGATGAAAAAAAATTTATATTAGATGGAAAAATAATTCTTTTTGAAAATATAGAGATTTTTAAGATGTCAGAAGAACAAAGAAAAGAAATTTGTTATAAAAATATTTCAATGATACTTCAAGATTCAATAAATTCTTTAAATCCTTATGAAAAAATAAAGAAACAACTTCTTGAAACTTATATTTTTCATTCTAAGGAAAAAGTAACAAATGACTATGCACTTAAAAAAATAAAAAAACTTCTTTTAGATGTAGGTTTTGAAGACACAGATAGGATCTTAAATAGTTATCCTAATGAATTATCAGGTGGAATGAGACAGAGAATAGCCATAGTATTAGTGCTATGTACAGATATAAAAATACTTTTAGCTGATGAACCAACAACCTCGTTAGATGTTGTAAATCAATTTAGGTTTATAGAATTATTGAAAAAAATTAGCAAAGAAAAAGGGGTAACCTTGATATATGTTAGCCACGATATCAAAGTATTGTCAAAAATCTGTGAAAGAATAATAGTTTTAAAAGATGGAAATATTGTAGAAGAAAATAGTACAACACAAATTTTAAAAGAACCTAAAAATGATTATACAAAATTATTAATTAAGGCTGCAACTGCTGATTAAAGGAGAAATATGAAAGAGGTATTGTCAATAAGAAATTTGAATAAAACTTTTGAAAGTGGTTTTAAATTAAAAGATATTAATTTTGATATAAAAGAGGGAGAAGTTGTTAGTCTTATAGGAGAGTCTGGAAGTGGAAAAACGAGTATATCTAAAATAATAGTTGGTTTATTAAAAGCCGAGGGACAGATATTATTTAAAGGAATAGATATTTTAGAAAATCCTAAAAAGATAAATGGAAAGATACAGATGATTTTTCAAAGTCCATATAGTAGTTTAAATCCTAAATATAAAATAAAGGATATAATTTTAGAAGGAGTAATTTATCAAAAGGTTTTAAAAAAAGAAGAAAATATTGATGAATATTTACTTAATATTCTCAATGAAGTAGGTTTAGATAAAGAAGTTTTAAATAAATATCCACATGAATTATCTGGTGGACAAAGACAGAGAGTTGGGATAGCAAGGGCAGTAGCAGTCAAGCCAGATTTGATAATAGCAGATGAGATTTTAACAGCTCTTGATGCTTTAACTCAAATTCAAATATTAGAGCTTTTTCAAAAATTAAAAGAAAATAAAAAGATATCATATTTGTTTATAAGTCATGATATAAATGTTGTGAAAAAAATTTCTGATAGACTTTTAATAATAAAAGATGGTGAAATAATTGAAAGTGGAAGTAAAGAAAAAATTTTTTCTAAACCTGAAAAAGAATATACAAAAAAATTGATAGAAATATCTGGGATAAAAATTTTTTAATAATTTAAAAAAATTTTTCTTTTATTTTTTTAAAAGATATGATATACTCTTAAAAGTGCATAAGAATTATCTTATGTAGTTAGTTTAAAGGAGGTGCAATAGTTAATGGCTTCTAACAAATTAAGAATCTATTTAAAAGCATATGATCACACTTTATTAGATGAATCAGCAAAAAGAATAGCTGAATCTGCTAAAAAAAGTGGAGCAGTAGTAGCAGGTCCAATGCCTTTGCCTACTAAAATTAGAAAATATACTGTTTTAAGATCAGTGCATGTTAATAAAGATTCAAGAGAGCAATTTGAAATGAGAGTGCACAGAAGAATGATAGAATTACTAAATTCTACCGATAAGGCTATTAGTTCGTTAACATCAGTTCACTTACCAGCTGGTGTAGGGATAGAAATTAAACAAGTTTAATTCTATTCTTTGTATTTATTTATGGGAGATGATGTTACGAACATCATACTTACAGAATAGTACAAGTTGATTTTTATTCTTGTGTTAAAAATAGAACCACAAGGGTGAGTTGTATCAACCAATATATTATTTGATGGAGGTTAAAAATGTCTGGAATTTTAGGAAAGAAAATTGGAATGACTCAAATTTTTGAAGATGGAAAATTCGTTCCAGTAACAGTTGTAGAAGCTGGTCCTAACTTTGTTCTTCAAAAGAAAACAGAAGAAAAAGATGGATATGTTGCTTTACAATTAGGATTTGATGAAAAGAAAGAAAAAAACACTACTAAACCTTTAATGGGAATATTCAACAAAGCAGGGGTTAAACCTCAAAGATTTGTTAAAGAATTAGCTGTTGAATCAGTAGATGGATATGAATTAGGACAAGAAATCAAAGTTGATGTTCTAGCAGAAGTTGGATATGTAGATATCACAGGGACTTCAAAAGGTAAAGGAACATCAGGTGTTATGAAAAGACACGGATTTGGTGGAAATAGAGCTTCACATGGGGTATCAAGAAACCATAGACTTGGTGGATCAATAGGGATGTCAAGTTGGCCTGGTAAAGTTCTAAAAGGTAAAAGAATGGCTGGGCAACATGGAAATGCAACAGTAACAGTTCAAAATTTAAAAGTTGTTAAAGTTGATGCTGAACATAACTTACTTTTAATAAAGGGAGCAGTTCCTGGAGCTAAAAATAGTTATTTAGTAATTAAACCAGCAGTGAAGAAAGTAATAGGATAGTAGAAAGAGGAGGAAAACAATGGCAGTTTTAAACATATATAACTTAGCAGGAGAACAAACTGGTACTGTTGAAGTTAATGATGCAGTGTTTGGGATTGAACCTAATAAAGTAGTTCTTCATGAAGTACTTACTGCTGAATTAGCAGCTGCTAGACAAGGTACAGCTTCTACTAAGACTAGAGCAATGGTTAGAGGTGGAGGAAGAAAACCTTTCAAACAAAAGGGTACTGGTAGAGCAAGACAAGGTACAATAAGAGCACCTCATATGGTAGGTGGAGGAGTTACATTTGGTCCTCATCCAAGATCATATGAAAAAAAGGTTAATAAAAAAGTTAGAAATTTAGCATTAAGATCTGCTTTATCTGCAAAAGTTGCAGCTGGAAATATTTTAGTGTTAGATTATGATGGAATAGAAACACCTAAAACAAAAGTGATAGTAAATTTAGTAAATAAAGTTGATGCAAAACAAAAACAATTATTTGTAGTAGGAGATTTAATAAAAGATTACAATTTATACTTGTCAGCAAGAAATTTAGAAAATGCAGTAATTTTACAACCAAATGAAATTGGTGTTTACTGGCTTTTAAAACAAGAAAAAGTAATCCTTACTAAAGAAGCATTAGCTGTTGTAGAGGAGGTACTAGGATAATGAATGTTTACGATATAATTAAAAAGCCTGTTGTAACAGAAAAAACAGAACTTTTAAGAAAAGAATACAATAAATATACTTTTGAAGTACATCCAAAAGCTAATAAAATTGAAATAAAAAAAGCTGTTGAAACAATATTCAATGTAAAAGTTGAAGATGTAGCTACGATTAATAAAAAACCAATTACAAAAAGACATGGAATGAGACTTTATAAGACTCAAGCTAAGAAAAAAGCAGTTGTTAAATTAGCAAAAGAAAATACAATAACTTATTCTAAAGAAGTGTAATAAAAATTAAAGATATATATAGGTCAATGGAGGAAAAATAAAAATGGCTATTAGAAAAATGAAACCAATTACTAATGGTACTAGACATATGTCAAGATTAGTAAATGATGAACTAGATAAAGTAAGACCTGAAAAATCTTTAACTGTACCTCTAAAATCAGCGTATGGTAGAGATAATTATGGTCACAGAACTTGTAGAGACAGACAAAAAGGACATAAAAGATTATACAGAATTATAGATTTCAAAAGAAATAAATTAGATGTTCCTGCAAAAGTAGCAACAATAGAATATGATCCTAACAGATCAGCAAATATAGCTTTATTATTCTATGCTGATGGAGAAAAAAGATATATATTAGCACCTAAGGGGCTTAAAAAAGGAGATATAGTTTCTGCTGGAAGTGGAGCTGATATCAAACCTGGAAATGCACTTAAATTAAAAGATATGCCAGTTGGGGTTCAAATTCATAATATAGAGCTTCAAAGAGGAAAAGGTGGACAATTAGTAAGATCTGCTGGAACTGCTGCAAGACTTGTTGCAAAAGAAGGAACTTATTGCCACATTGAATTACCATCAGGAGAATTAAGATTAATACATGGTGAATGTATGGCAACTGTTGGTGAAGTTGGAAATTCTGAACATAACTTAGTAAATCTAGGTAAAGCTGGAAGAGCTAGACATATGGGAAAAAGACCTCATGTAAGAGGGGCTGTAATGAACCCAGTAGATCACCCACATGGTGGAGGAGAAGGAAAGAACTCAGTTGGAAGAAAATCACCTTTAACACCTTGGGGAAAACCAGCACTTGGTATTAAAACAAGAGGAAGAAAGACTTCTGACAAATTTATCGTAAGAAGAAGAAACGAAAAATAATTTGCGAGAGGAGGCTAATTAGTAATGGCAAGATCATTAAAAAAAGGACCTTTTTGTGACCATCATTTAATGGCTAAGGTTGAAGAAGCAGTTGCTTCTAATAATAACAAAGCTGTAATAAAAACTTGGTCAAGAAGATCTACAATATTTCCAAATTTTATAGGATTAACTTTTGGAGTATATAATGGAAAAAAACATATACCAGTTCATGTTACAGAACAAATGGTAGGACATAAATTAGGAGAATTTGCACCAACTAGAACATATCACGGACATGGTGTAGATAAGAAGAAAAAATAAAATTCAGTAAGAAAAGAAGGAGGATGGACTAGTGGAAGCTAAAGCAATAACTAGATTCGTAAGACTATCTCCTAGAAAAGCTAGATTAGTAGCTGACTTAGTGAGAGGTAAATCAGCACTAGATGCAATAGATATTCTAGAATTTACAAATAAAAAAGCTGCTAGAATTATAAAGAAAACTTTGATGTCAGCAGTGGCAAATGCAACAAATAACTTCAAAATGGATGAAGAAAAATTAGTAGTATCTACTATAATGATAAATCAAGGACCAGTTTTAAAAAGAGTTATGCCAAGAGCAATGGGAAGAGCAGATATAATTAGAAAACCAACAGCTCATATTACAGTGGCAGTATCTGATGAACAATAAGATTAAGGAGGTAAAACTGTGGGACAAAAAGTAGACCCTAGAGGACTAAGACTTGGAATTACAAGAGCTTGGGATTCTAATTGGTATGCAGATAAAAAAGAGTATGTAAAATACTTCCATGAAGATGTGCAAATAAAAGAATTTATAAAGAAAAACTACTTCCATACAGGGATTTCTAAGGTAAGAATCGAAAGAACATCTCCTTCACAAGTAGTTGTACATATACATACTGGAAAAGCAGGATTAATAATTGGAAGAAAGGGTGCTGAAATAGATGCACTAAGAGCTAAACTTGAAAAATTAACAGGTAAAAAAGTAACTGTTAAAGTACAAGAAATAAAGGACTTAAATGGAGATGCAGTATTAGTTGCAGAATCAATAGCTGCTCAAATTGAAAAGAGAATTGCTTATAAAAAAGCTATGACACAAGCTATTTCAAGATCTATGAAATCTCCAGAAGTTAAAGGAATAAAAGTAATGATTTCAGGAAGATTAAATGGTGCTGAAATTGCTAGATCTGAATGGGCAGTTGAAGGAAAAGTTCCTTTACATACATTGAGAGCAGATATAGATTATGCAGTAGCAACAGCTCATACAACTTATGGAGCATTAGGAATAAAAGTATGGATATTCCATGGTGAAGTTCTTCCTAGTAAGAAAGAAGGAGGGGAAGCTTAATTATGTTGATGCCAAAGAGAACAAAACACAGAAAAATGTTCAGAGGTAGAATGAAAGGGACAGCTCATAAAGGTAACTTTGTTGCTTTTGGAGATTATGGATTACAAGCTCTTGAACCATCTTGGATAACAAACAGACAAATAGAATCTTGTCGGGTTGCTATCAATAGAACATTTAAAAGAGAAGGGAAAACATATATAAGAATATTCCCTGACAAACCAATCACAGCAAGACCTGCTGGAGTGAGAATGGGTAAAGGTAAAGGAAATGTTGAAGGTTGGGTATCAGTAGTAAGACCTGGAAGAATATTATTTGAAGTTTCAGGTGTTGATGAACAAACAGCAACAGAAGCATTAAGAAAAGCTGCTATGAAATTACCAATCAGATGTAAATTTGTTAGAAAAGAAGAAAATGGTGGTGAAAACTAATGAGAGCTAAAGAAATAAGAGAAATGACTAGTGAAGACCTAGTTGTTAAGTGTAAAGAGCTAAAAGAAGAATTATTCAACTTAAAGTTCCAACTTTCATTAGGTCAACTAACTAATACAGCAAAAATAAGAGAAGTTAGAAGAGAAATTGCAAGAATCAACACTATCTTAAATGAAAGATAATTAATTTCTTTAATATGATAAAGAGGAGGTTAATCTTGAGAAACGAAAGAAAAGTGAGAGAAGGAATAGTTGTTTCTGACAAAATGCAAAAAACAATAGTTGTTGCTATTGAAACAATGATACTTCATCCTATATATAAGAAAAGAGTAAAAAGAACTACTAAATTTAAAGCTCATGATGAAGAAAATGTAGCTCAAGTAGGAGATAAAGTAAGAATAATGGAAACTAGACGTTTATCTAAGGATAAAAATTGGAGACTAGTAGAAATCATAGAAAAGGCAAAATAATCACATTTAGTGAGAGGAGGATATTTTAATGGTACAACAACAAACTATCCTTAATGTTGCTGATAACTCAGGGGCTAAAGAACTTATGGTAATAAGAGTTCTAGGTGGATCTAAAAAGAGATTTGGAAGAATTGGTGACATTGTTGTGGCATCAGTTAAAGAAGCTATCCCTGGTGGTAACGTTAAAAAGGGAGATGTCGTAAGAGCTGTTATAGTAAGAACAAGAAAAGAAACTAGAAGAGATGATGGTTCATATATAAAATTTGATGATAATGCTGGAGTTGTAATTAATAATGCTAATGAACCAAGGGCAACAAGAATATTTGGACCAGTTGCAAGAGAATTAAGAGCAAGAAACTTTATGAAAATCTTATCTCTAGCAATAGAAGTTATATAATGAGAGAGGAGGCTTATAAGAAAAATGGCTAAACCTAAAATAAAATTTGTTCCTGATTCATTACATGTAAAAACTGGAGATATAGTTTATGTTATATCAGGAAAAGATAAAAAGAAAACAGGTAAAGTTCTAAAAGTTTTCCCTAAAAAAGGAAAAATAATAGTAGAAGGAATAAATATAGTAACAAAACATTTAAAGCCATCTCAAGTGAACCCACAAGGTGGAGTTGTACAAAAAGAAGCTGCAATATTCTCATCAAAAGTTATGCTATTTGATGAAAAAACTAAAAAACCAACAAGAGTTGGATATGAAGTTAGAGATGGAAAAAAAGTAAGAATTTCAAAAAAATCTGGAGAAATAATATAAGAAAGGAGGAAAGCATAAGTGGATAAATATGTTTCAAGATACCACAAGTTCTATGATGAAGTAGTGGTTCCTAAATTAATGAAAGAATTAGAGATTAAAAATATCATGGAATGTCCAAAACTAGAAAAGATAATAGTTAATATGGGAGTTGGAGAAGCTACTCAAAACTCTAAGTTAATAGATGCTGCTATGGCTGATTTAACAATAATCACTGGTCAAAAGCCATTATTGAGAAAAGCTAAAAAATCTGAAGCTGGTTTCAAATTAAGAGAAGGAATGCCTATTGGAGCAAAAGTTACTTTAAGAAAAGAAAGAATGTATGATTTCTTAGATAGATTAGTAAATGTAGTTCTTCCAAGAGTAAGAGACTTTGAAGGAGTTCCTAGTAACTCATTTGATGGAAGAGGAAATTATTCAGTAGGATTGAGAGACCAATTAGTATTTCCTGAAATAGATTTTGATAAAGTTGAAAAACTTTTAGGAATGTCTATCACTATGGTTTCTTCTGCAAAAACAGATGAAGAAGGAAGAGCATTGTTAAAGGCTTTTGGAATGCCTTTCAAGAAGTAGTTGTAGGGAGGTTAGAGTAGATGGCGAAAAAGTCAATGATCGCAAGAGATGTTAAAAGAGCAAAACTTGTTGACAAATATGCTGAAAAAAGAGCTGAATTGAAGAAAAGAATAGCAGCTGGAGATATGGAAGCTATGTTTGAATTAAATAAACTTCCAAAAGATTCATCAGCTGTTAGAAGAAGAAATAGATGTCAATTAGATGGTAGACCAAGAGGATATATGAGAGAATTTGGAATATCAAGAGTTAAGTTCAGACAACTTGCAGGTGCTGGACTAATACCTGGTGTAAAAAAATCATCTTGGTAATTAATCAAAGGAAGGAGGATTTAAATAGATGTATTTAACAGATCCAATTGCTGATATGTTAACAAGAGTAAGAAATGCTAATGCAGTTATGCATGAAAAAGTAGATATACCTCACTCAAAGATGAAAGAAAGAATTGCTGAAATCTTGAAAGAGCAAGGATATATTTCTAATTTCAAAATTGTTACTGATGAAGGAAATAAGAAAAGTATAAGAGTTTATTTAAAATATGCTGGAAAAGAAAGAGTTATAAAAGGATTAAAGAGAATTTCTAAACCTGGAAGAAGAGTTTATTCTTCTGTTGAGGATATGCCAAGAGTTTTATCTGGACTTGGAATAGCAATAGTTTCAACTTCAAAAGGTGTTATTACTGATAAAGTTGCTAGAGCAGAAAAAGTTGGTGGAGAAGTCCTTGCATTTGTGTGGTAATAAAAACTTAGGAGGTGTACATTAATGTCAAGAGTAGGTAAAAAACCTATAGCTGTGCCTTCTGGAGTTGAATTTTCAGTAAAAGATAATGTTGTTACTGTAAAAGGACCAAAGGGTACATTAACAAAAGAATTTAACAAAAATATAACTATAAAATTAGAAGATGGGCATATAAAAGTTGAAAGACCTAATGATGAACCATCTGTAAGAGCAATTCATGGAACTACTAGAGCTTTAATCAATAATATGATTAAAGGAGTACATGACGGATATAGAAAATCTCTTACTTTGGTAGGAGTTGGGTATAGAGCAGCAACAAAGGGAAAAGGATTGGAAATATCTTTAGGATATTCTCACCCAGTGATTATAGATGAAATACCTGGAATAACTTTTTCTGTTGAAAAAAATACTACTATCCATATAGATGGAATAGAAAAAGAATTAGTAGGTCAAGTTGCAGCTAATATAAGAGCTAAAAGACCACCTGAACCATATAAAGGTAAAGGGGTTAAATATGCTGATGAACATATTAGAAGAAAAGAAGGTAAAAAGTCTTAAAATAGCTTAAAAAGGAGGTAAGACAGTTGTTTAAGAAAATTGATAGAAAAGCATCAAGACAAAAAAAGCAAATGTCAATAAGAAATAAGATTTCTGGAACTCCAGAAAGACCTAGACTTTCAGTTTTTAGATCAAATACTAACATTTTTGCTCAATTAATAGATGATGTAAATGGAGTTACTTTGGTATCTGCATCTACAATAGATAAAGCATTAAAAGGAAGTATTACTAATGGTGGAAATGTAGAAGCAGCAAAAGCCGTTGGAAAAGCAATCGCTGAAAGAGCTAAAGAAAAAGGAATAGATGCTATCGTTTTTGATAGATCAGGATATAAATATACAGGAAGAGTAGCGGCTCTTGCAGAAGCGGCTAGAGAAGCTGGATTAAGCTTCTAATTTCTAAGAGAGGAGGATTTCACTTGTTGAACAGAGAAGATAATCAATATCAAGAAAAACTATTGAAGATATCTAGAGTTTCTAAGACAACTAAAGGAGGAAGAACTATATCTTTCTCAGTATTAGCTGCTGTTGGAGATGGAGAAGGTAAAATAGGATTAGGATTAGGAAAAGCAAATGGTGTTCCTGATGCTATAAGAAAAGCTGTTGCAGCTGCAAAGAAAAATGTTGTAAAAGTATCTTTAAAAAATAATACAATACCTCATGAAATTACTGGTAAATGGGGAGCAACTACTTTATGGATGGCACCAGCATATGAAGGAACTGGAGTAATAGCTGGTTCTGCTTCAAGAGAAATATTAGAATTAGTTGGAGTTCATGACATTTTAACTAAAATTAAAGGGTCAAGAAATAAACATAATGTAGCAAAAGCTACAGTGGAAGCATTAAAATTACTTAGAACTGCACAAGAAATAGCAGCTTTAAGAGGATTAGAAGTTAAGGATATCTTAAGCTAGGAGGAAGATGAAATGGCAAAACTTAGAATAGAGCTTGTAAAAAGCATTATCGGAAGAAAGCCTAATCATATAGCAACTGTAAAGTCGCTAGGGCTTAAGAAAATGCATGATGTAGTAGAACATAATGAAACACCTGAATTAAAAGGAAAATTAGCTCAAGTTTCTTATTTGTTAAAAGTTGAGGAGGTGCAAGCATAGTGAAACTTAATGAATTATCACCTTCAGTTCCTAAGAAGAACAGAAAAAGAATAGGAAGAGGAAACTCATCTGGTTGGGGTAAAACAGCTGGAAAAGGTAGCAATGGACAAAATTCAAGAGCAGGTGGAGGAGTAAAACCTTATTTTGAAGGTGGACAAATGCCTATATATAGAAGAGTCCCTAAAAGAGGATTCTCTAATACTATATTCAAAAAAGAATATACAGTAATATCTTTATCATTTTTAAATGATAACTTTGAAGATGGTGAAGAAGTTAGCCTAGAAACTTTATTCAATAAATGCCTAATTAAAAAAGGAAGAGATGGAGTTAAAATTCTAGGAAATGGTGAACTTAACAAAAAATTAACTGTTAAAGTACATAAAATATCTAAATCAGCAAAAGCTGCTGTTGAAGCAAAAGGTGGAACAGTTGAACTTGTTGAAGTTAAAGGTTTTGAAAGAGCAGAAAGTAATAAATAATATTAATCTGAGGTAGGTGAATATATGACTTTAATGGAGAAATTTAACTCTAGATTAAGTAGTATAGTAAAAATTCCTGAACTTAGAGAAAGAATTATTTTCACATTGCTAATGTTTTTAGTTGCCAGAGTAGGAACTTTAATTCCTGCTCCTGGTGTAGATGTGGATAGATTGTCATCAATGGCTTCACAAAGTGATGTACTTAGTTATATAAATATGTTTTCTGGTGGAGCTTTTACAAGAATATCTATATTCTCATTAGGAATTATTCCTTACATCAATGCTTCAATAGTTGTAAGTTTGCTTGTATCTATTATTCCTCAACTTGAAGAAATTCAAAAAGAAGGGGAAGCTGGAAGAAATAGAATAACTCAATGGACAAGATACTTAACAATAGCACTTGCTGTTATTCAAGGAACTGGAGTTTGTCTTTGGTTACAATCTGTTGGTTTAATCTATAATCCAGGAATAAGTTTTTTTGTAAGAACAATAACAACCCTAACAGCTGGAACAGTATTTTTAATGTGGGTTGGAGAACAAATATCTATTAAAGGAATAGGTAATGGGGTATCACTTATTATATTCTTAAATGTAATATCAAGAGCTCCTTCAAGTGTTATCCAAACAATTCAAACTATGCAAGGAAATAAATTCTTAATACCTTTATTGGTATTAGTAGCATTTCTTGGTACAGTAACAATAGCTGGAATAGTATTATTTCAACTTGGACAAAGAAAAATCCCTATTCATTATGTTGGAAAAGGATTTAGTTCAAAAGGTGGAATAGGAGAAAAATCATTTATACCATTGAGACTTAACACAGCAGGAGTAATGCCTGTAATCTTTGCCTCAGTATTTATGTTAATCCCAGGAGTTATAGTAAATGCTCTACCTTCTACATTATCTATTAAAACAACATTATCTATAATATTTGGGCAAAATCACCCTGTTTATATGATATTGTATGCATTAGTGATAATGTTCTTCTCATTCTTCTATACAGCTTTAATTTTTGATCCTGAAAAGGTTGCAGAAAATCTAAAACAAGGTGGAGGAACTATACCTGGAATTAGACCAGGAGAAGAAACTGTGGAATATCTTGAAGGTGTTGCTTCAAGAATTACATGGGGTGGAGGAATTTTCTTAGCTATAATTTCAATACTACCATATGTAATATTTACATCTATGGGGCTTCCAGTTTATTTTGGAGGAACAGGAATAATAATTGTTGTTGGTGTTGCATTGGATACTATACAACAAATAGATGCTCATTTAGTTATGAGAGATTATAAAGGATTTATTTAATAATTATTATATAAATGAAAAAAAGATAGGTTTTTAGCCTATCTTTTTTTATTAGAAAAGTAAAGTAGGAGAAATTATATTGATAGAATATATTAAAAAAATAAGTTATAATATATCAAAAATAGATTTCAAAGGGAGGGCTTTAAATATGTCAATGTTATAATACTTTTTTGATGTAAAAATGTAAAAGTTAAATATGAAATAGTATAAGAAATTTAGGGAGATGTTAAAAAATGAGTGTAAAAATATTGCCAGCTTATGATTTTTCACAAGAAATAAAATTATTATTTTCAGAGTATACAGATATTCTAATTAAAGGGGATGCCAACTTTAAAAAATATCTGGAAATTCAGAATTATGATGATGAATTAGAACATTTAGAAAAGAAATATGGTCTACCTTATGGTAGATTATATATAGCCTATTATGATGACAAAGTTGCAGGTTGTATAGGTCTTAAAAAGATTGACGAAAAAAATTGTGAAATGAAAAGGCTTTATGTTAGACCTAAATTTAGAGGAAAACAAATTGGTGAACAGCTTATTGAAAAAATAATAAGGGATGCAAAAGAAATAGGATATTCTTTTATGCTATTAGATACTTTACCATTTTTAAAAAGTGCAATAAATTTATATAAAAAATATGGATTTTATGAAATTCCAAGTTATAATAATAGTCCAATGAATACATCAATTTATATGAAATTAAATATATAAAATAGTTATTAAAATTATCAAAAGGGGTAGCCAATGTAAAAGTAAGTACAAATAACAAAAAAATTAAAAATATAGGAGTGTTTAATATGAAAAAGAGTATAATAGGTTTACTTTGGGGAGAAAGTACCTTAAAAATTATGGCAATATTGTATGATTCAGTCATAACAGCTTTTTTATTACAGTTTGGCTTAAAAAATACTCAAATAGGTTTACTTTGGTCTGTTGTTTTGCTGACACAAATGTTATTTGATTATCCTACTGGAAGTTTTGCAGATAGATATGGCAGATTGAAAATTTTCACTATTGGTATGGCTTTAACAGGAAGTGCCATAGTTATGATGGCATATAGTGTTAATATAAGTATGTTATATATTTCAGCTATATTAATGGGAATTGGAGAATCTCAAATAAGTGGTACATTATTTCCTTGGTTTGTAAATAGTTTAGATAAAGTAGAAAATCTACAAGAGAAAGAAGAATATATTTTAAAAAGTAATGGACAAGTCCAATATTCTACTAATATTATAGGGATTTTAACAGGATTTTCAATCTCATTTTTAAATTTAGATTATAAATTTATACTTATTCTTGCAGGAACATTCCAAGGCATAAATGGAATTTTAATTTATTTTTCCTTTCAAGATAATAAAAGTATGGAAGCAAATTTAATAAAGATTGGAAAGAAAAGTTTTCAAATATTTTTGAAAGAAAGTAAATTATGGATATATACTCTTGCAATGACTATTCACTATTCTTTCTATTCAATCCATCTTTTTATATGGCAGCCTAAGGCAAATTTATTAGGAGTTATTGGAAGTAAACTTACTGGGATTAATAGTGTATATTTATCATGTTTGGTAGTTAGTGGATTTATTATTAAATATAAAAAAGGAATTAAAAATTATTTATATCTTTTGTGTGTAATTTTAATTCCTGTATCTTTAATAATGATTTATCAATCATCAAATCTTATTTTATATCTTTTAGGGACAATCCTTTTAGGACTTAGCAATGGAATGGTAGCACCTCAAATTATGAGTACAGTTCATTATTTTATTCCAGATGAAGTGAGGTCATCAGTTATATCTTTGCTTAGTTCTCTATCAAGTATCTTTTTAATATTTTTACAAGTGATAATTGGAAAAATATTAGATATAAAAGGAAATTATTATCTTGAAATGTTATGTATATTGTTTGGAATTATTTATATCATTTGTATAACATTAATTTTAAAATGGCTAAAAGAAAATAAAAAAGCTATTGTAAATTAAAATATTAATAAAAATAAGAAAATTACATTCAAATTTACTTATAATAAATTTTCTTTGAAAAAATCTTAACAGCTTCTAGTTATATATGACGATTACTTGCTAGCCTATAATGTTTCTCGAGCTCCAAAATGCTCTTTCAACATTATAGGACGTCGCAGTAATCTTATTTAAAAGTTATAAAATTAACTTTTTCAAAGAAAATTAGTAAATTTGATTAGTAGTGAACTATTTTTTACTTAATATTTTTATGCAATAGCTTTTTTCTTGTCCAAAAAATTAATATAGTTTTGATTAAATGCTTTACAAAAATAGCACAATATAATATAATTATTAAATAGGTTATTGATTTTATAATGGAGAAATATTCAGTAAGGAGATTTTTACATAGATGAAAAAAGAAAGCAAAATAAAAATTCTTTTACCAATATTGGCAGTGATAATTGTTACAGTTTTAATTTTTAATAGGCTTTTATTCAAATTAAAAGATCAAGTTGATAAAGTTGCATTACCAATTCAAAGTAAGGTATACAATGTAGCTAATAGAGCAATTAGTTTAAAAGATATAATTTTTTCTTATGAAGATATAATAGCAGAAAATGAAAATTTAAAAAAAGAAAATATGGAATTAAAAATTCAAAAGGAAAGAAATCAAAAAATACTTGAAGAAAATGAAAGACTATCAAAACTTTTAGAAATGAAGGAAAATAGTATTTATAAAGGAAGTTTAAAATTTGCTAGGGTTAGTTTTAGTGATATAAATAATCTTAATAATAAAATTTTTATAGATTTAGGTAAAAAAGATGGAATAAAAGTTGATATGATAGCTGTTTATGGAGATTATTTAGTTGGGAAAATTATAGATGTTTATAGTGATTATTCTGTGGTTGAGTTAATTACAAATCCTAATTCTATTATAAGTGCTAAAACAGAGGCAGATATTTTAGGAATTGCAAGAGGTAGTGATGAAGAAGATGGACTTTTGTATTTTCAACCTTCAATAGTTGAGGATAACTTAAAAGAAGGGGAAGAAATAGTTACATCAGGAGTTAGTAATATTTTTCCTGAGGGTATAAAAATTGGAAAAATTGAAAATATAGATGATAAAGAAAATTATAGTTATAAAAGGATTACAATAAAACCACCTTTTGAAAGTAAAGATTTAAGGGAATTGATAGTGATAGGACATGAAAACACTATCAACAAACCAATAGTTAAAGAAGAAGAAACAGAAGAGGTGGAAGAAAAAGGAGAGGAAGGCAAATGAAAAAATATTTAATACTATTATTTATACTTATACAAGGGCTAGTTTTTTCAGCAACTAAGAGTTTATCTGATATAAAGACATTAAAATTTGATGTTGTAGAAAAAACTAATATAAAATCAAAAAAGAAAGAAATTAGTTATAAGATTGATTTTATATTACCAAATAAAATTAAAAAAGAAGTTACAGCACCTGAATTAAATAAAGGAGAAATATATATATATGACTATTCAAAGAATAAAAAAGTAGTGTATTTGCCTATGTTTAATGAAGTGAAAGAAACTCAGATAGTAGATGATGAAAATAGAATAATAAAGGCAATAAATAAAATAATAGAAGAAGAAAAGAAAAATAAAGAATTTAGCAAAAATTACAATGCTAAAAAACCTCAAAGTTTAAATATAGATGAACAAGTAACAGTAGATATTTTAAGTTATATTGAAGTTGAGGGCTATATTCTTCCAGAAGTTGTGGATATAAAAGATAGTGGAACTAAGGTGGGAAATATAAAAATAAGTAATTTACAAATAAATCCTAAATTAGAAGAAAAAACAATACTAAATGTTCCTAAAAAATAGATGATGTGAAATGATATTTTTAAGAGGTAACGGTATTGTTATATCAAAGAAAGATATTGAAGAAGCAGATAGATATATTACAATATTTATGGAAGATTATGGAAAGGTTTCTACTGTTATAAAGGGTATAAGGAAAAGTAAAAAAAGAGATAAAACAGCAGTGGATATATTGTCATTAACTGATTTTCAATTTTATAAAAAAAATGATAGTTTGATAATTTCAAATTTTTCTACTATTAAAAACTATATAGGTATAAAATCTGATATAGATAAAATAAATATAGCGTTTTATATATTCTCTATATTAAATCAAATTTTAGTGGAAAATGGTAGAAATAGAAAAATTTATGAGGTATTGGAAAAAACTCTTAATTATTTAGATGTATCAAATGATGAGAGGAAAAATTATCTTCTAATCCTGTACTTTCTATATATTATTATCAAAGAAGAAGGAATTTCTATTGAAAATAACAATGATATGGAGGAACTTCAAGTTGAGGTACAAACTCAAAGAAAAGTAGAAATAGATGATAATGTAAAAAAAATATTGGAATATCTATTTAAAGATAATTTAAAAGTGGTAATTAATGATGAAAAATATAAAATAGATTATATAAAAAAAGCAATATTGGTATTAGAAAATTATATTAATTTTAATCTGGATACCAATATAAATGCAAAAAAAATATTGTGGGGGGCTTTATTATGGTAAATTCTATAAAAATAACAGATTATATCACAGAAGATTTAATAGATTTAGATTTAAAGTCAAAAAATAGAGAAGGTATTTTAGTAGAGCTGTCAGAATTATTAGAAAAATCACCTAATATTACAGGTGAGGAAAGTGATATTTATAAGGCTTTAGTTGATAGAGAAAAGTTAGGTAGTACAGGGATTGGAAAAGGGGTGGCTATACCTCATGCTAAAACTGAAAGTGCAAAAGGACTTACTGTTGCTTTTGGTGTAAGTAAAGAGGGTATAGATTTTAATTCATTAGATGAAGAAGAAGTACATCTATTCTTTGTCTTTGCTTCACCTAACAAGGATAGCCAAATTTACTTAAAAGTTTTAGCCAGAATTTCAAGGCTTATAAGAGAAGAAGAATTTAGAGATAATTTATTTAATTGTAAAACTCCAAAAGAAGTTATAGATTGCATAAGAGAAAAAGAAGAAAGTTAGGAGGGGGATTAAAAAAATATGAAATGTCCTTTTTGTAGTTCAGAAGATACAAAAGTAATTGACAGCAGAACGACGATAGATGGCTCTACAAAGAGAAGAAGAGAATGTAACAATTGTTTAAAAAGATTTAGTACCTATGAAAGATTTGAAGAAAGTCCAATATATGTGGTAAAAAAAGATAATAGGCGTGTAAAATATGAAAGAGAAAAACTTTTAAGAGGGCTTACCTTTGCAACAGCTAAAAGAAATATCAGTAGAGAGCAGCTAGATAAAATTATTACAGATATTGAAAGAGGCTTACAAAATTCTTTGGTAAGTGAGATAAGTAGCAAAGAGTTGGGAGAAAAGGTTTTAGAAAAATTAAGAGAGCTTGATCAAGTGGCTTATGTAAGATTTGCTTCTGTATACAAAGAATTTAATGATATTAAATCTTTTATAGAGATTGTTGAAGAAATTAAAAAGGATTAGAGGAGGACTTACTAATTAGAATGAGAATTATTTTTATGGGAACACCTATGTTTGCTCTTCCCAGTTTAGAAAAAATTTATAAAGAACATGAAGTAATAGCAGTATTCACAAAAGCTGATAAACCTAATGCTAGAGGGAAAAAAATAAACTATTCTCCAATAAAAGAATTTGCTTTGGCTAATAATTTAAGAATTTATCAGCCTGAAACTTTTAAAGATGAGGCTTTAATTGAAGAAATAAAAAATATGCAGCCTGATTTAATAGTGGTAGTTGCTTATGGAAAAATTTTACCAAAAGAAGTGTTGGATATTCCTAAGTATGGTATAATAAATTTACATTCTTCATTGTTACCAAGATTTAGAGGTGCAGCACCTATAAATGCAGCTATAATAAATGGTGATAAAAAAAGTGGAGTGTCTATAATGTATGTTGAGGAAGAGTTAGATGCAGGAGATGTAATTCTTCAAGAAGAAACAGAAATTACAGATGAAGATACTTTTCTAAGTTTACATGATAGATTAAAAGATATAGGGGCAGATTTGTTACTTAAAGCTATTGAACTTATAGAAAAAGGAGAAGCAAAAGCCCAAAAGCAAGATCAGAATTTAGTAACATTTGTAAAACCCTTTAAAAAAGAAGATTGTAAAATAGATTGGGCTAAAACAAGTAGAGAAATTTTTAACTTTATTAGAGGAATGAACCCAGTTCCAACAGCTTTTTCAAATTTGAATGGAACAATAATAAAGATATATGAAACAAAAATTAATGATAAAGTTTACAATAATGCAACTTGTGGAGAAATAGTTGAATATTTAAAAGGAAAAGGAATTGTTGTAAAAACTGCTGATGGAAGCCTTATAATAACTTCTGCTAAACCAGAAAATAAGAAACAGATGTCAGGTGTAGACTTGATAAATGGAAAGTTTTTAAAAATAGGTGAAAAACTATGTTAATGGACGGAAAAGAGTTAGCAAAAGATATTAAAGCTAAAATAAAGGCAGAGATTGATGATATCAAAAGAATATATAATGTCAATCCAACTGTGGCTTCAATATTGGTGGGAGATAATCAGGCTTCACAAGTATATCTAAATTCACAGATAAAATCATATCAAGATTTAGGGATAGGAGTTCAAAAATACTTTTTTAGTAAAGAAATATCTGAGGCTTATCTTTTAAATTTAATAGATAAATTAAATAAAGATACAGAAGTTGATGGGATAATGATAAATTTACCTCTACCTCCTCAAATAAGTGCCACAAAGGTTTTGAATAGGATAAAACTTATTAAAGATGTAGATGGTTTTAAAGCAGAAAATTTAGGTTTATTATTTCAAAATAATGAAGATTTTATATCTCCATCTACACCAGCAGGAATAATGGCTCTGATAGAAGGATATAATATTGATTTAGAAGGAAAAGATGTAGTTGTAGTAGGTAGAAGTAATATAGTTGGAAAACCTGTTGCAGCTTTGGTATTAAATAATCATGGGACAGTTACTATTTGTAATAGTCATACAAGAAATTTAGCGGAAAAAACTAAAAATGCTGATGTATTAATATCAGCAGTAGGTAAACCTAAATTTATTACAGAAGATATGGTAAAAGAAGGTGCAGTAGTAATAGATGTTGGAATAAATAGAGTTAATGGAAAATTAGAGGGGGATGTTGATTTTGAAAATGTTCAAAAGAAAGCTTCACATATAACACCTGTTCCGGGAGGAGTAGGGGCATTAACAGTTGCTATGTTATTGTCTAATATTTTAAAATCATTTAAAGCCAATAGAGGAATAATTTAACTAGGGAGGAAAAATGGCAATAAGAAATAAAGATAAGGATAATAAGGAATTTTACATAGTGGATAAAAGAATTTTACCTAAATCTATCCAAAATGTAATAAAAGTTAATGATTTGATATTAAAAACGAAGATGTCAAAATACAGTGCAATTAAAAAGGTTGGAATAAGTAGGAGTACTTATTATAAATATAAAGATTTTATAAAACCATTTTATGAAGGAGGAGAAGACAGAATTTACAGCCTGCATTTATCTTTAAAGGATAGAGTTGGTATTTTGTCAGATGTTTTAGATGTAATAGCAAGAGAAAAAATAAGTATACTGACAGTAGTTCAAAATATGGCAGTTGATGGTGTAGCTAAATCAACAATACTTATTAAACTATCTGAAAGTATGCAAAAGAAAATTGATAAAATAATATCAAAAATTGGTAATGTAGAAGGAATAGCAGATATAAGAATAACAGGAAGTAACTAAATTATAAAAATAACTTGTTATTAAGAAGATTTTACAGTTTTCTTTGAAAAAATTTTAAAAAATCCCAATTACATATAACGATTACTTGACAGCCATTAGTGTTTCGTGAGCTCCAAAATGCTCACTCAACAATAATGGACGTCGCAGCAATCTTATTTAAGTGCTTATTAAACTTATTTTTCAAAGAAATCAAAATCTAATTCAATTATTTTTATATTTGAGTATGAAAAAGATTACAAGGAAGGTGTATGGCTAATTGGACACGTATCTGAATGTGTTGATATTGGTAATTTTAATTTTATTATCTGGATTTTTTTCAGCAGCTGAGGCAGCATTATCAGCTTATAGATCTAATTATTTAGAAAAATTAGATGAAGAAAAACATCCAAAAAAGTATGCAGTGATGAAAAAATGGCTAAAAGACCCAAATGCTATGCTAACAGGTATAGTGATTTGTAATAATATAGTTAATATCCTAGCTTCATCAATAGCAACTATTGTGATAATAAATTATTTTGGAAATAAAGGTTCATCAGTGGCATTGGCAACTGCAATAATGACTATATTGATTTTAATTTTTGGAGAAATAACTCCAAAACTGATGGCTAGAAATAATAGTGAAAAAATAGCAGAAGGGGTATCTGTGGTAATATATGTATTATCAATTATATTAACTCCTGCTGTGTATGCTTTAATATTTATATCAAGATTTGTAGGGAGAATACTTGGTGTAAATATGACAAGTCCACAACTGATGATAACAGAAGAAGATATAATTTCTTATGTCAATGTTGGGAATGCAGAAGGTATCATTGAAGAAGATGAGAAAGAAATGATACATTCAATAGTAACTTTGGGAGAAACAAATGCAAAGGAAGTTATGACACCAAGAACTTCTATGCTTGCTTTTGAAGGAACTAAAACAATAAATGAAGTTTGGGATGAAATAATAGACAATGGATTTTCAAGAATACCTATTTATGAGGAGACTATTGATAATATAATAGGGATTTTGTATGTTAAAGATTTGATGGAGCATATAAAAAATAATGAATTAGACTTACCTATAAAGCAATTTATAAGGTCAGCTTATTTTGTTCCTGAGACAAAATCTATTATAGAAATTTTAAAAGAATTTAGAGGTTTAAAAGTCCATATAGCAATGGTTTTAGATGAATATGGTGGAGTTGTAGGACTTGTAACAATAGAAGATTTGATAGAAGAGATTGTCGGGGAAATAAGAGACGAGTATGATGATGAGGAAGATAGTTATTATAAAAAAATAGCTGACAATGAATATGAAGTAGATGCAATGACAGACATAGAAACTATTAATAAAGATTTAGAACTAGAATTGCCTATTTCAGAGGATTATGAAAGTTTAGGTGGGCTTATAGTTACAACTACTGGAAAGATTTGTGAAGTTGGAGATGAAGTTCAGATAGATAATGTCTATTTAAAGGTTTTAGAGGTTGATAAAATGAGAGTTTCAAAAGTCTTTATTAGGATATCAGAAAAGGAAAAAGAAGAAGAATGAGAGTGAGAATGAAAAAAAATTTTTACACTGGATTATTAATGATACTTCCAGTTGTAATAACATTCTATATTTTTAATTGGCTTTTTAATATAGCTTTTAGAATTATAAACAATACTATAATTATAAAAGTTTTAAAAAGATTAGTTGTTCTTTTTCTTGGAGAAGGAGCAGATGCTTTCTATATACAATTACTTATTTATATAGTTGCAGCCATAATAATAGTTTTTTCTATAACTTTGCTTGGTTATATGACAAAGGTAGTTTTTTTCTCCAAGATTATAAAAAAAACAACAAATATTTTAGAAAGAATACCAATTATAAAAACTGTATATTCAGCTATTAAACAAATAACAGAAATTGCATATTCAGATAGTGAAGAGAGTGTATACAAAAAAGTTGTAGCAGTAGAATTTCCTAGAAAGGGACTATATGCTATTGGATTTTTAACAGCAGATAAGAATACTGCATTAAAAGATTTTTTAGCTGATAAAGAAATTGTAAATGTATTTGTGCCAACAGCACCAAATCCAACTTCTGGTTTTTTGTTATGTATACCAAAGGAAGATATACATCCACTTAATATGAGTGTTGAATGGGCATTTAAACTTATAGTTTCGGGGGGATATTTAACAGAAGAGTTGGTAAAAGAAAAAAAAGAAAATGTGAATGAATAATTTGGGGGAGCTAAAAATGGCTATGAATAAAAAAATAGTAATAGTTATAGGGCTAGGTATTTTAATTTCAGGTTGTTTAAATGCTAATAAAGAAAAGAATTATAATTTTATCAAAGGTTTAAATGAATATCAGAAAAATGATAAAGTTTCTGCTTTAGAAAATTATAAAAAGGCTTATGAACTAGATAAAAATAATGTAGTATTATTAAATGAAATAGCTTATTTATATGTTGATTTAGGAAATTATGAAGAAGCAGAAAATTATTATAAAAAAGCATTAGAAATAAAACCTAATGATGAAAATTCTTTAAAAAATTTATTACAATTATTATATCTTCAAAATAAGAGAATTGAGATGAAAAAATATATTCCTATGATTATAGATAGAAATAGTTTTGTTTATAATCTTAATAATTTTAGAGTGGCTATTTTAGAAAATGAAAAAAGTGAAATAGAAAAATATTTGTTGAAGATAAGTTCTAATGATAGATTTTTAGAGGAATACAATGAAAGTTTTTACAAAGATTTATTAGATGTTACAAATTTATCAGGTAATACAATAAAATATTCTAATACTATTTTTGAAAAAGCATATAAAAAATATTCAAATAAAAACAAAGATATAGTAAGAATGTATGCTAATTTCTTGATAGAAATAAAGGAATATAGAAAAGCAGAAGATATTTTAATGAAATATATAGTTAATAATGAAGATAATTTAGATGAGTATGCACTTTTGAAAACATTGTATACAAAAGAAAATAATAGACAAAAATTAGAAAATTTAAAAAAGATTTTAAGAAATAAAATATAAAAATTCTATAAAAAATAGTTTGTTTCTAAGTAGATTTTTTAAATTTTCTTTGAAAAAATTCTAAATAATTTTTAATTATGTATAGCGATTACTTGACAGCCTATAATGTCTCCAGAGCTCCGCAAAGGCTCTTTCAACATTATAAGACGTCGCAGTAGTCTTATTTAGAAATTATTCTTTATTTCAAAGAAAATTTATTATAATAAAATTTGAATATGACTCACTTATAAATAGAATTTAAAGATTTACATACAATATTTTTAATAAATTAAGGAATAGAATAGGAGAGAAAATGGATTTAAAAAATTACGTAGCAACAATAGAAAATTATCCAAAAGAAGGGATATTATTTAGAGATATAACACCACTTATGAATGATGGAAAAGCATATAAATATGCAACAGAAAAAATAGTTGAATTTGCAAAAGAACATCATGTTGATATAGTTGTTGGTCCAGAAGCAAGAGGTTTTATATTTGGTTGTCCTGTATCTTATGCTTTGGGGATAGGTTTTGCCCCAGTTAGAAAACCAGGGAAATTACCTCGTGAAGTGATAGAATATTCCTATGATTTAGAATATGGCTCAAATAAATTATGCTTACATAGAGATTCAATAAAACCTGGTCAAAAAGTATTGGTGGTTGATGATTTACTTGCAACTGGTGGAACAGTTGAAGCTACAATAAAATTAGTGGAAGAGTTGGGTGGAGTTGTAGCAGGGTTAGCATTTTTAATAGAACTTGTTGATTTAAAAGGAAGAGAGAAATTAAGTAAATATCCTATGATTACATTAATGCAGTTTTAATTAGAGAGAAGGTATATTATGAACTATTGGGAACAATTATTAGATAAAGCGAAAGCAAATCATCTAAATTTAGATTTTGATAAAATTAAATTAGCATTAGGTTTTGCAGAAGAAAGTCATCAAGGGCAATATAGAAAATCAGGTGATGATTATATTGTCCATCCTGTTGAAGTTGCAAAAATTTTAATGGATATGAAAATGGATACTGATACAATAGTAGCAGGACTTTTGCATGATGTTGTAGAAGATACATTGATTCCAATAGCAGATATAAAATATAATTTTGGAGACACTGTTGCTACTCTTGTTGATGGAGTAACAAAATTAAAAGCCTTACCAAATGGAACTAAAAACCAAGCAGAAAATATAAGAAAAATGATTCTAGCTATGGCTGAAAATATTAGAGTTATTCTTATAAAATTAGCTGATAGACTTCATAATATGAGAACTTTAAAATTTATGAAACCTGAAAAACAACAGTCTATCTCAAAGGAAACTTTAGATATTTATGCCCCTCTTGCTCATAGATTAGGTATGGCAAAAGTTAAGTCAGAGCTTGAAGACATAGCATTTAGTTATCTACATCATGATGAATTTTTAGAAATTAAAAGATTAGTAGATAATACAAAAGAGGAAAGAAAAGACTACATAGAAAACTTTATTAGAACTATGATAAGAACTCTATCTGAACTAGGGATAAAAGCAGAAGTAAAAGGAAGATTTAAACATTTTTATAGTATATATAGAAAAATGTATCAAAAAGGTAAAGAATTTGATGATATTTATGATCTCATGGGAGTTAGAGTAATAGTAGAAGATAAGGCTACTTGTTATCATGTTTTAGGTATAGTTCATAGCCAATATACTCCTGTTCCTGGAAGATTTAAAGACTATATAGCAGTGCCAAAATCTAATAATTATCAGTCTATACATACAACAATAGTTGGACCTTTGGGAAAATTTATAGAAATACAAATTAGAACAAAGGATATGGATGATATAGCAGAAGAGGGTATCGCAGCACACTGGAACTACAAAGAAAATAAAAAAAGTAGTAAAGATGATAATATCTATGGTTGGTTAAGACATATTATAGAATTTCAAAATGAATCAGATTCAACAGAAGATTTTATTGAAGGAGTAACAGGAGATATAGATAGAGGAACTGTTTTTACTTTTTCACCTAAAGGAGATATTATAGAATTACCAGTTGGAGCAACAGCCTTAGACTTTGCATTTATGGTTCATACCCAAGTAGGTTGTAAATGTGTTGGAGCAAAAGTAAATGGAAGAATGGTAACCATAGACCATAAGTTAAAAAGTGGAGATAAGGTTGAAATAATCACTTCTAAAAACTCAAAGGGACCAAGTATAGATTGGTTAGATATAGTTGTAACTCATGGTGCTAAAGGGAAAATTAGAAAATTTTTAAAAGATGAAAATAAAGAGAATGTAACTAAATTAGGAAAAGATAATTTAGAAAAAGAAGCCTCTAAATTAGGTATGACTTTAAAAGAAATTGAAAATGATCCAACACTTAAAAAACATATGGAAAAGAATAATATATCTAGTTTAGATGAATTTTATTTCTATATTGGAGAAAAGAGAAGTAGACTTGATATCTTAATAAATAAAATAAAAATTAATTTAGAAAAAGAAAGAGCTGCTTCAACTTTAACTATTGAAGAAGTTTTAAAGAAAAAAGAGGAAAAGAAAAAAGAAGGAAAAAATGACTTTGGAATAGTTATAGACGGAGTAAATAATACTCTTATTAGATTTGCTAAATGCTGTACTCCTTTACCAGGAGATGAAATTGGAGGTTTTGTTACAAAACTTACAGGTATAACAGTTCATAGGAAAGACTGTCCAAATTTCCATGCTATGATAGAAAAAGATCCAAGTAGGGAAATTTTAGTTAAGTGGGATGAAAATTTAATAGAAACAAAGATGAATAAATATAATTTTACTTTTACAGTTGTATTGAATGACAGACCAAATATATTGATGGAAATTGTAAATTTAATAGCTAATCATAAAATTAATATTACTTCTGTAAATTCTTATGAAGTAAAAAAAGATGGAGATAGAGTGATAAAAGTAAAAATATCAATAGAAATTAAAGGAAAAGCTGAATATGACTATTTAATAAGTAATATTTTAAAATTAAAAGATGTCATTTCTGTTGAGCGTTAGAGAATGGAGAATTAATGAAGTTACCAATCACATATAAGATAGAAAATAAAGATGGAAAAGCAAGAGCAGGAGTGATAACAACTCCTCATGGAGAAATAGAAACTCCTGTTTTTATGCCAGTAGGTACACAAGCTACTGTTAAAACTATGTCAAAGGAAGAATTAATTGATATAGGTAGCGAAATAATTTTAGGAAATACCTATCATCTTTATTTAAGACCAAATGATGAATTGATAGCTAGATTAGGAGGATTACACAAATTTATGAATTGGGATAGACCAATTCTTACTGACAGTGGAGGTTTTCAAGTTTTTAGCTTAGGTTCACTTAGAAAAATTAAAGAAGAAGGAGTATATTTTAGTTCACATATAGATGGTTCTAAACATTTCATATCTCCTGAAAAATCTATACAAATACAGAATAATCTTGGTTCAGATATTGCTATGCTCTTTGATGAGTGTCCTCCAGGGCTTTCATCAAGAGAGTATATAATTCCCTCAATAGAAAGAACTACAAGATGGGCAAAAAGATGTGTTGAAGCACATCAAAAAAAAGATAGCCAAGGATTGTTTGCAATAGTACAAGGTGGAATTTATGAAGATTTAAGACAAAAAAGTTTAGATGAATTAAGTGAAATGGATGAAAGTTTTTCTGGCTATGCAATAGGTGGACTTGCTGTTGGAGAGCCAAGAGAAGATATGTATAGAATACTTGACTATATTGTAGAGAAATGTCCAGAAGAAAAACCTAGATATTTAATGGGAGTTGGAGAGCCTGTTGATATGTTAAATGCAGTTGAAAGTGGTATAGATATGATGGACTGTGTTCAACCAACTAGACTTGCAAGACATGGAACAGTTTTTACCAAAGATGGTAGACTTGTTATAAAAAGTGAAAAATACAAGGAAGATACAAAGCCACTAGATGAAGAATGTGATTGTTATATATGTAAAAATTATTCAAGAGCATATATAAGGCATTTAATAAAAGTTCAAGAAGTTTTAGGACTTCGTTTAACATCTTATCATAATCTATATTTTTTAATTAGACTTATGAAAGATGCAAGGGAAGCAATAAAAGAAAAAAGATTTAAAGAATTTAAAGAAAATTTTATAAAAAGATATGAAAATAAAAAGTAATAATATAATAAAAATAGTTCATTGCTAGCTAAATTTTTTAACACTTAAAAATTGACATTCGCTGCAAATTTGGCAAACTCGCTAACAAGTTAGCTCAGACAAGCCAAGATTTGCTCGGCTCATTTCCTTCAATTTTTAAGTTAAAATTTAGAATGTAATTCACTTATTTTTATTGATATTTATATATAAAACTTTCTTTAAATAGTATGAGTAGAGAAGGAGGGGATAAAGTTGGAAGAAATAGTTGAATTATTAGAACATAACAGATTAGCCGAATTAAAAGAAATTTTAATTAAAGAAAATCCAATAGATATTGCAGATGTTTTTGAGGAATTTCCCAAAGAGAAAGACTTAATTATATTTAAGTTGTTGCCAAAAGATTTTTCATCAGAAGTTTTTTCTTATTTATCTCCTGAAAAGCAACAAGAAGTTATTGAAAATATAACAGATGAAGAGATAAAATTCATTATGGAAGATATGTATCTTGATGATACAGTGGATTTTATAGAAGAAATGCCAGCAAATATTGTTGGAAAAATATTGAAAAATGTATCACATGATAAAAGAAAATTAATAAATCAAATGTTAAAATATCCAGAAAATTCAGCTGGTAGTGTCATGACAGTGGAGTATGTGTCTTTTAAAGATAATTGTACAGTGAAACAAGCAATAGACTATTATAGAAAAATTGCAATAGATAAAGAAGAAACAGATATTTGTTTTGTAACAGATAGTAAGAAGAAATTGGTTGGCATAATATCATTAAAAACTTTGATTTTATCCAATGATGATTCATATATAAAAAATGAAATGGATACCAATTTTGTCAGTGTTCTAACAAAAGATGACCAAGAAGAAATAGCAGCATTATTTAGAAAATATGATTTAACTACTATGCCAGTTGTAGATCAAGAAGATAGACTTGTTGGTGTTATAACAGTAGACGATATAGTAGATGTAATTGACCAAGAAAATACAGAAGATATACAAAAGATGGCAGCTATGAATCCATCTGATGAAGAATATTTAAAAGAATCTGTAATATCCCTTGCAAAACATAGAATATTATGGTTATTAGTTTTAATGATTTCTGCAACATTTACAGGTATGGTTATAAAAAAATATGAAGAAGTATTACAATCAGCAGTTTATCTTGCTGTTTTTATTCCTATGCTTATGGATACAGGAGGAAATGCAGGTTCTCAATCAGCAACTCTTATTATTCGTGGGATAGCGTTGGAAGAAATAGAATTTTCAGATATATTTAAAGTTATTTGGAAAGAATTTAGAGTAAGTATTTTGGTTGGATTTATACTATCAGCAGTAAATTTTGTAAGAATTTATTATTTTACAAAATCAGGTTTAGAAACATCATTAGTTGTGGCAATAAGTATGTTTTTGACTATAATAATGGCAAAGGTTATAGGAGGAGTTTTACCACTTATAGCAAAATCTATGAAGATAGACCCTGCTATTATGGCAAGCCCACTTATCACGACAATAGTTGATACAGCAGCACTTATTATATATTTTCAACTGTCAGTAATATTTTTACATATATAATAATTTAGAAAGGTTTTAAAAAGAATGGAAAAAAATTTAGAAATATTGGATAGACTTTACAATCTTCGTTATAGATCTGGGAAAGTACATTTATTTCATAGTATTAATAAATTAGTTGGAAGATTTGGAAATGTTGTAAGTCTTGATAAAATATATGTAAGTAAAGAATATTTATCATATTTATCTGAGAAATTATTTAAAGATAAAGATAAATTAATAAGTTTTTTTGGAGGAAATAATAAATTTGTAAGACTTAGTTTAGTTCATGAATTTATGCAAGATTTTGGAAGAGATATTGCTCAGGATATAAAAGATGATTTTATGGAATTAAAACAATATAATTCATCTGTATTTAAGGAAGTCAAGGAAAGAATGATAATTCTTAAAGAAAATGAAAATGAAGATATAACCAAAGAAGATATAGATTTAATTCAAAGATATCTAATTAATTGGAAAAATTTACAAGATAAGATTAGACATTTTATCCCAGAAGAATTTTATAACAAAAAAAATAATTATTTCTATACTTGTTTATTATCTTATATAAAATTTTTTGAAAAATTAAATTCAGATTATGAAAGTGGAATAAAATATTTGCTTGCAATAAAATAATCATAAAAATTATTACAGTGAAAGGAGAAACAAATTATGAAAAAGGGAATTTTTGCAATGTTTATTTTAGTAGCTTCTATGGCTATGGTGGCTTGTACTAATGCAAATGCAACAAATGAAGGTGCAGTAGGAGAAAATGATGCTTTTAAAGTATTAGAAAAGAGAAGAGAGTATTATAAAGAACAAGATAAAGAAAGAGCTGAAACACAAGTTCAAACAGATACAGTAGGTGAAGGAGCAACAATAACAACAGAAGATGAAGCAAAAGCAAAAGAAGAGGCTTTAAAAATATTAGAAAAGAAGAGAAAAAACTAACTAATACTATAAATTTAGGAAAGAGGCTGTTGCAAACTTACAAATGAAATAAAAAATAGTTT
>UMEM01006261.1_pt1 | contig 46594 bp, 37 predicted proteins | sample 1964761 | NCBI WGS metagenome assembly UMEM01 (sample SAMEA4836021, study PRJEB28245) | human gut metagenome | biome: gut microbiome; material: fecal sample | place: Denmark | collected 2008 | reverse complement strand
CTTCCGCTTAACGTGAAGACAACTACAGAGGAACTCGGTGTTGATGAGAAGATCGCTTCCTTCGTACTTCCGCTCGGTATGACTATCAACATGAACGGTACCGCGATCATGCAGGTCGTTGCGACTCTGTTCATTGCAGGCTGCGCAGGCTACGACGTAACCCTGTCCCAGCTCATCGTGATCGCTCTCTTAGCCCTGATCGCATCCGCCGGTACACCGGCAGCTCCGGGCGCAGGCGCGATCATCCTGTTCACGATCCTTTCCGGCCTTGGCTACATCAACGACGGCGCACTCTTAGCCTACAGCCTGATCCTTGCGATCAACCGCCCGATCGAGATGTTAGTAACGGCACTTAACGTTGTCGGTGACTCCGCAACTGCAATCTACGTTGCGAAATCTGAGGGAATGTTAAACGAGGATATTTACAATTCATAAGAAAAATACCGGCCTGGTTTACAGACGGTGTGCAAAGCTCCGGAAGACCTGAGGGAAGAAGCCCAGGCCTTCCGGAGTTTTTTTCTGAAACAGCGTGCCTGTGATGCGTCTCCGCTTGACATTTTCTGAACAAATAAACAGAAAAATATGATATGATAAAAGCATGTGAAAGAGGCAGACAAGAACATCCAGTCTGCGGGGACAGGGGGATCTTTATGACAGGAACCATGTTTTTCAACATGCTTTTAAATATCGGACTGCTGGTGCTTCTGGCAACGCTGCTCACCAATATGGCATCGGTGCGGAAGCTGTTCCGGGGAGAGAACAGCACGATCATCCAGAAGATGGCGCTGGCAGTGATCTTCGGTGCCATCAGCATCGTGTCGACCTATACAGGGACAAAGACTGGCGGGGCCATCGTCAATACCCGCGTCATCAGCGTCCTGACCGCGGGGATCATGGGAGGACCGTTTGTCGGAATGATGACGGCACTCATCGCCGGAGCCCACCGGTTCCTGTTTGATATCGGCGGCTTTACAGCAGCCTCCTGCGCGGTCTCAACGCTGGTGGAAGGCGTGCTGGGAAGTCTGGTTTATAAAAAGTACAAGGCAGGAGAGATGGACAGCGTCGATCTGTTTTTCCTGACTGCAGAGGCGGAGATCCTGCAGATGGTGATCATTCTGATGATCTCGAAGCCTCTCGGTGCGGCCATGGAACTTGTGGGAAAGATCGCCGTCCCGATGATCGTCATGAATTCTGTGGGAATGGTGCTCTTTTTCAAGACCTTTGATATGGTATATATGCGCGAGGACAGTCTGTTTGCGGAGCGGATGCGTCTTTCCATGGGAATCGCGGACAAGAGTCTCGTCTACCTGAGAAAAGGTTTCGGAAAGCGGGAAAATATGGAAGCCGTGACCGATATCATTTTTGGTGAGATTCCATGTCAGGCGGTGATCATCACGGATGAAAAGGAAGTTCTGGCGGTGAGTTCCCTGATCGATGACAGCCGTTTCCGCCGGGAAAAGTTTCTGGAACATCTGACAGGACCGGCAAAAGGAATGAAAGCAGAATGTATCTGGGAGGAAGATCTCGATGAGGAGATACGGCCGCTGTTTCACTCCCTCGTGACGGTGACAGTTCCGGTCATGACCGGAGATGAGAAGATCGGAAGTCTGTCCATTGTCGTGAAAAAGAGACGCCGTGTGGAACGAAGCATCGGGGATTTTCTGGAGGAACTTGCGAAGATGTTTTCCACACAGTTAGGGGTCTACAATGTGGAATATCAGAAAAAATTGCGGAAAAAAGCGGAGTTTAAGGCGCTGCAGTCTCAGGTAAACCCGCATTTTCTCTACAACGCGCTGAATACGATCTCCTGCATCTGCGATGAGGATGCGGGAAAGGCCAGTGACCTGATTTTAACGTTAGCGTCCTACTACCGTCAGACTCTGGAGAACGACCAGTATATGCTGGATATCGATACGGAGATCAACCATGTCCGGACGTATCTGGAGATCGAGAAGGCGAGATTTGAGGAGAAGCTCCGGGTGGAGATCAACGTGGAAGACGGTCTCTCCTGTCAGGTCCCGTCCTTTATCCTGCAGCCCATCGTGGAGAACGCTGTCCGGTATGGAAACAGCGCGGACGGGGTGCGCAGAGTGGAGATCTCAGCAAAACGGGTGCAGAGCGAGCCCGGGGAGGAGCTGGTGAGGATCGGGGTCAGGGATCATGGAAAAGGTTTTGAACCGGAAGCGGCAGAGAGGATCCTGACCGGAAACAAGACCGGCAGCGTGGGATTAAAAAATGTGAATGAACGTTTGAAGAGTACATACGGAAAGCGTTATGGGCTGGAGATCCGGAATACGGATGACGGGGCGGAGGTTTCGTTCTGTATTCCGTATCAGGCAGAGAGCTGACAGGAAAATGCTGTGACCGGGAAGCGTTTATACGTCGGGGATATTATGAGAGACAGGGGGAGATGTTTTGAAGATCGCAGTGATCGATGATGAGAGACCGGCAAGAAAAATGCTGATCCGCAGGGTGAAGGAAGTGCTTCCGGACTGTGAGATCACGGAAGCGGAGAGCGGAGCGGACGCCTTAAGGATGTTTAATGAGGCAGATTCGTTTGATCTGATCTTTGTGGATATGGACCTTGGGGACATGGAGGGGACGACGCTGGCGGCCACGGCAAAACGGCTGTTTCCCAGGGCGAAGATCGTCTTTGCCACCGCCTATTCCCAGTATGCCGCGAAAGCATACGAGATGGAGATCGATGACTATATTTTAAAACCGTTCGATCCGGAGCGGGTGCACCATGTTGTAAAAAAATGCATTGGGGAAGGAAAACGTGATCCCGCGGGGAAAATGGAGGAGCAGGAGGAAAAAACGGAACCGGCAGCAGCAGAAAAACAGGGGGCAGAGCAGGAAAACGCAGGTATGGAAGAGAGGCGCGAAGCAACGGTATTCGGCAAGATCCCTGTGACGGCCAGCCACGGAATCCTGTTTCTGGAGATCGCCCAGATCGTGTATGCGGAGACCGACGGACACGGGTGTGTGGTCCATACCACATCGAGATCCTATGAGGTCAACCAGCTTTTGGGAGAACTTGAGAAAAAGCTGGCGGACTTCGGATTCTTCCGGATCCATAAGAGCTATCTTATAAATCTGTCATTTATTTCGGAACTTTTCGCAGGCAGCGGAAACGGACTTTCCATACATATGAAGGGGTATGAGAGCCGGGAACTCCCGGTGGGAAGAGAAAAACTGAAAACATTAAAACAGCTGTTGAAAATCAGCTGACAGAAAGAGAAACTGCGGCACTCCGTTCATGACGAAAGGAGTACCGTTTGTGCAGATAACCATGCTGTTCATGCAGACCACCTTTAAATATTGTACAAAATATACTATAATGCATTTGCTTGAAGAAAAAGAACTAAGCATAATGTATATTCAAGGAGGGATTTGTATGATTAGTTTTCTCGTCTGTCTGGCACTTTTAATCGGAGGTTACTTTGTTTACGGCAACCTCGTAAATAACATTTTCAGTCCGGATGACAGAGAGACACCGGCAGTCAGAATCAACGATGGTGTCGACTACGTAGTCATGCCCCAATGGAAACTCTTTCTGATCCAGCTTCTTAATATCGCTGGTCTGGGTCCGATCTTCGGAGCCATGCAGGGTGCATTGTGGGGACCGATCGTATTCCTGTGGATCACCTTCGGTACGATCTTTGCCGGTGGTGTTCATGACTTCTTCTCCGGCATGATGTCCGAGAGAAATGATGGTGCTTCGATCTCAGAGGTATGCGGAATCTACCTCGGCGGCCTGATGCAGAACGTGATGCGTGTATTCAGTGTTGTACTTCTTGTGATGGTCGGTACTGTTTTCGCAGTTGGTCCGGCCGGTCTGATCGTAACTCTGTTCAGCAACGGCGGAGCACAGGGTCTGGTCGTAAACAAAGAGATGTGGCTCTGGATCATTCTGGCTTACTACTTTATCGCGACCTTTATTTCTATCGACAAGATCATCGGTAAGATCTATCCGATCTTTGGTATCTGCCTGATCATCATGGCACTCGGTGTTGCTTTTGGTATCTTCACAAAACCGGAATATGTGATCCCGGAGATCTGGAGCAATTTCAGAAACATGCATCCGAGCGGAACACCGGTATGGAGCTTCATGTTCATCACCGTTGCCTGCGGCGCGATCTCCGGTTTCCACGCAACACAGTCACCTCTTATGGCGCGTTGTATGAAATCTGAGAAACAGGGTCATTTCGTATTCTACGGCGCAATGGTATGTGAAGGTATTATCGCCCTGATCTGGGCAGCAGCAGGATGCTCTCTCTACGAAGTGACAGGTGGTTTAAACACAGGTCTCGCAGAGATCATGAAGAACGGTCAGTCCGCAGCCATCTATGATGTCTGCCAGAAGACCATGGGCGGTGTCGGCATTGCTCTTGCCATGTTAGGTGTTATCGCCTGCCCGATCACTTCCGGTGATACAGCATTCAGAAGCGCACGTTTAACACTTGCTGACTGGTTCAAGGTTGACCAGAAGAACTGGAAGAACCGTTTGCTTCTCTGCGTACCGTTACTTGGAATCGGCGCTATCGTTGGACATATGGATTACAGCATCGTATGGAGATATTTCAGCTGGACAAACCAGACACTGGCTATGATCGTTCTCTGGACAGCAAGCATGTACCTCTACAAGGCAAAGAAGAACTACTGGCTCACAGCAGTTCCGGCAACCTTCATGAGCGCTGTTTCCATGACATATTTCTTCTGTGCAAAAGAGTGCTTAAACCTCGGTACTGCAGTTGCGTACCCGGTAGGTATCGTACTTGCGGTTGTATTCCTTGGAATCTTCATCCGTGCAACGAAGAAACAGACAGCATAATGTAAGATTATAATGACACGAAAGACAGGCTGCAAAGCTGGGAGTGTCTGACTGCAGATGATGCAGAAAGTATAAGCTGCCCCGGTGAAAGGCTGAGGGCAGCTTATACTGGTTATTCAGTATTTGGGAGGCGAGAGTTATGTTTTTTAAACCGGCAAAACTTGGAGAAAAAGAGATCCCGGAGAGTATTCTTTCGGAGGACAAAAAACACTGTAAGAAGATCGGGCCCTGCGGAATCGGAAAAGAGGCATTATACCTCAACAGCTTTTATCTGGAGCGGCGCTTTTACATCCCGGTATCTTCCGTCTCCCGTGTCTTTAAGCGCGTAGCGATGAGCAAAGGCGGATTCACCGGAAAGGGTCTGTTTGCGACGATGCCGTATCTGGTGGTTGTCTATGAGGACGGTAAGGAAAAGCAGTGCAACTTTAAATATGAGGACCAGGTGGACGCTTTCGTGGCATCCGTGAAGGAACGGTTCCCGCAGATAAAGACCGTGAGTGAAGCGGCGGAAAAGCGCCTTGCGGAAGCTGAAAAAAAGCAGGCGGAGAAATGTCTCGTTCCGCTTTCTGAGCAGGCGAAGGAGACGGTAAATGTTCTGGAACAGGCAAAAACAGCCCTCACGAAGCGGTTGTCCTTGTTCACAGAGCTCACCAATGCGGCAAAGAAAAAGAGAACGTATGAGAAGACAAAGCCGTTTTACAAATGGCTCGCCTTATTCATGGTAGTCATGGGGGCGGCGGCACTTGCATACGGAGTGTTCTCCTTTATGAATCATGACGCGTTTGCCGTATACTTTGTCCTCTTCGGAATGGCGGCGATCTTCCTGTTCTCCGGAGCGAACGTCATGCCGACGAGTACGAATAACCGGAAAGCCATCGAAAAACGTCTTGCGGCGGCGGAAGAAGCCGTTACGGGCTATGTGGACAGTCTCCATCTCGGACTTCCGGTTCCGTCCTGTTATCTTCATCCGGTGACTGTAGAGCGGATGCAGCGTGCTGTCCGTGAGGGGCGCGCCGAGTCTGTGGAGGACGCGTTTGACGTTGTAAAAAATGATCTGAAAAAGACCAACGCGGATGTATCCGTCACCCAGGAGGAATTCGACGAGATCATGGCGATCAAGCCGGTGTTTCTGGTCAGGGATTACGCGTAAAAAAAGCAGGAATAAAAAGCCTGCCGTGCCAGCAGATCTGTGCTGGGCGGCAGGCTTTTTGCGTAACAGGAAATTTTGGGGCATCCACAAGGCGCTTTGCGTTAATGATCGCAGTGATCTGCAAGAAATACCGCTGGAATTTTCTGGATTTCCGGAAGCATATCTGACACAGATTTTACACAGGCTTTAGGTGATGACGGCACCAGATTTTACAGAGGAGGCATAGGATAAAGACAGAAACTGACAGACAGGCATAAAAGAAAAAGGCAGAGACGATCTGCAGGAGGAAACACATTATGAAAAAAATAAGACTGACAGCACTTACCATGGCGGGACTGATGGCGGCGGCATCCATGACCGGCTGCGGTGCGAAAACAGCGGAGACCACAGCGGCTTCGGAGACAACGACAGCAGCAGGGACGATGGCGGCAGAGACAACAACTGTGGCGGAGACGGCTGGGAAGGTGTCCCAGACCAAACCGCTTGTAGTATATTTAAACGACTTCGATGATATTATTCCGGAGATGTTTAAAAAGGCGACCGGATATGACGTGGAAGTCGTAGCAGGAAACGGTGCGGAGACACTTGCAAGGATCGAGACGGAGGGCGACAACCCACAGTGGGATATCGTATGGCTGGATTCCATGCCAAGTATCAACTCTCTCGGAAAGAAGGGAATGCTTCTCACGGACTGGGAACCATCTAATGCGGGAAACCTCACCGATTTCTTTAAGGAGATCGTTCCGGCGGACAAGGCATACTATCCGACCGGGGCACACGCGGCAGGCGTGATCGCGTACAGGAATGATGTTTTCACAGAAGAAACAGCTCCGAAGACCTGGGAAGACTTCGCAAAACCGGAATATAAAGATAAGATCGGAATCGCAGATCCGAGCGTAGCGGCTCCGGCATATCCCTTCGTGTCATACTTCTTCAACTCGAAGGGAATGGATAGCGGAAAAGAGTACTTCGGCTCATTATTCGAAAATGGCTTAAAGGTCTACCCAAAGAACCCGCAGGTGGTTCAGGCGCTTGCCAGCGGTGAGATCGCGGTGGCAGGACTTCAGGAGAGCAACGCATACGGCATGATCGCTTCCGGAGAGCCGATCAGCATCATCTGGCCGGAAGAAGGCGCACCGGCATCTGTACGTGTGGCAGCGATCAGCGCGAAGACGGATCAGCCGGAGGTTGCGAAGAAATTCATCGAATTCCTTTTACAGCCGGAGACACAGCAGCAGCTGGTGGATGCGGGAGATGAAGGATATTTTGAACCGTCCGTTGCAGGCGTAAACGAAAAAGAAGATCGCGAGAAAGATGGAAAGCTTGTCTATGCAGAGGCATCCTGGGCATCTGAACACGAAGCAGAGATCAAGGAGTGGTTTGCAGATGAGTCCGCGAAATAGTGGAAAATTAAGAAGCGCAGCACATAGAGGACAGGCAGAAGGGGCGATCGGCTGGATCATCCTTTCCGTGCTTGCTGTTTTAATTATCTTGCCGCTGGGGGCCGTTCTTTTACAGATCGTAAGTCCCGGATTTTTTGGAAATACGGAAAAAGCAGATGGAATGAGCCTGCTCTTTGAGGTCTTTGAAAAACCGCTCTGGTATAAGGCACTCGGAAATTCCATGTCTCTTGGCATCTGGACAACATTTTTTGGTACGGTGTTTGGGGCGTTTCTTGCAAATTTCCGGGTAAAATGGGAGTTTAAGACAGCGAAACTTTTAGACATCGCGGCGTGGATCCTGATGATCATGCCGTCCTTCATCATTGCCCAGGGCTGGGTCTATTTCGCTTCCGGAAACGGGATCGCGAGGTCCTGGCTTCACTGGAACAACATAAACAGTCTGGTATTCAGCTTTCCGGGGCTGGTGTTTATCATGGTACTCAACAAGTTCCCCTTTGCTTATGTGACGATCAAGGCGGCCCTGGAGTGGAAACCGGAACGGCTGTCTCTGGCAGCAAGAATGAATGGGGCATCTCCGTGGGAAGAGTGGAAGACTGTGCAGGCACCTTTATGCATTCCGGCCTATTGTTCCGCGGCGATCTTGATCTTTATGGATACGATCGGTGATTTCGGACTTCCGGCAGCGATCTCCGGAGTATATCGCTTCCCGACATTGCCATACGCGATCTATACGGCGCTTTACAGTTCCCCGATCCGCCTGGATATGGCAGGTGTGTTATCCTTCTATCTGGTACTGATCATCATCGCAACCATGATCGTCCAGTACAGGATCATTGGTAAAAAGCGGTACGATTTCTTTGATACGGGAACCGTGAAGGCGGTGCCGGTCCGCCCTGCATTTGGAGTCGGGATCATCCTCGATTTCTTAGGGGCATTTCTGGCATTTATCACACTGTTTGTGCCGCTTGGTTCCACAGTGGTCATGTCCTTCTCCGACTCGATCTCCGTTGCAAATTTCAGTTTCACGTTAAAGAATTATGAGAAGGTCATCGTAGACAGCAAAGAGCTCTTAAATGGTCTGGAACACTCCTTGATGATTGCCTTTGCGGCAGCCATCATTGGGCTGGTTCTCGGATTTTTCGTTTCCTATGTGCTGAACTATTCAGACTTCGTTTTAAAGCGCGTGATCGATGTGCTGTCCCTGGTTGCGTTAGCAGTGCCGGGAGTCGTTTTAGGTATCGGCTATATCTTTGTATGGAACCAGCGATGGATCGAATCCGTGGGGGTTAAGATGTACGGAACGCCCAGGATCATCGTTCTTGCCAGCGTTGCGGCGGCGATTCCGGTCATCACGAGAGTTCTGACCGGCGGTATGGCAAAGATCCCGAGACCGATCCTGTTTGCGGCCCGGCTTTCCGGCGCCGGTCTTATCACGCGGATTTGGACGATTCTCTGGCCGCTCTTAAAAGCAACCGTTTTGTCCGCATTTTTATCCGCATTTGGCGGAAGCGTGTTCAACCTTGCGATCAATACGATCCTCTATCCGCCGAACTATCAGACATTGCCGGTCTACATCAGCAAAGGAGTGGAAAATCTGAAATTCGGATATTCTGCGGCGGCAACGGTGTTTGGCGGCGGAATCGTGGTTCTTCTCATTTTACTGATGGAGCTTTTACCGCTTTATTCTCAGCTGTTCCAGAGAAGAAGAGCAGCCGGATCTGTGGTGAAGCTCTTCCGGGGGCAGAAAGAAAATAAGCGGGTAACGATGAAGGTACAGAATAGTTAGACGATCAGGAAATAAAGCAGATACAGTGGGAGACTTTATAGGGTACACGCTAACTGCTTTTGGAGGAATATATGGAGATTCAGAAACAGGAAGTCATCTTAAAAATAGAAGATCTGACAAAAAGTTTTGGAAAGACGGAAGTGCTCAAGGGAATCAGCATGGAAGTCCATAAAAACGAGATCATCAGCGTATTGGGTCCGTCCGGCTGCGGAAAATCCACCTTGCTGAACATTATCGCAGGCATGCTGGCTCCCGATGGCGGACGCGTGACCATGAACGGACAGGTGATCTCTGAGGCGGGAAAAGTCCTGCCGCCGGAGAAACGCCATATGAACATGGTGTTTCAGGATTTTGCACTGTGGCCACATATGACAGCGTATGATAACATCGCTTACGGCTTAAAGCGGAGCAAAACCGGAAAAGAGGAGATTGAGGAGCGGGTACAGGAGCTCTTAAAGCTTCTGCATCTGGAGGGACTGGAAAAACGGTATCCGGCGGAGCTTTCCGGCGGTCAGCAGCAGAGAGTCGCGATCGCCCGGGCACTGATCACGAAGCCGGATATTCTCCTGATGGATGAGCCGCTCTGCAATCTGGATGTCCAGCTCCGAGTGGAGATGAGAACCGAAATGGCGTTCTTGTTCCGGAAACTTGGGACGACCGTCTTTCACGTCACCCATGACCCGTCGGAGGCGTTCGCGATGGCGGACCGGATCGTGATCATGAACAGGGGAAATATCGACCAGATCGATTCCCCGAAAAACTGTTACAGGAATCCGGGAACGGAGTCGGTGGCGGCTCTTTTAGGTGCCGGAAACCGGGTACATGGATACGCGAGGGAGGATGGCGGCACGCAGATCGATCTCGGTGGCAGTGTCTGCGGAACACTCGGAAGAAACGGAATCCGCAAAGATGACATGGTGACTGTCCGCTTCCGCGCGGAGAACACGGTGTGGACCGGAAGCGAGCGGCAGGAGAACAGTTTTCCGGTGGCGGTCGAGTATTCCTCCTTCGAGGGGGATTATTACCGCGTTATGGCGAAGATGGGAATGGGAGAACCGCTCTGCTTCTTAAGCCGTAACTATCTGGAAAAAGGCACGGAAGGCTACGTGAATGTGGAAGGGGACCGTCTCTATGTGTACGGTTCGGAGACAGCGGCATGAGCGGGAACCTGTATCTGATGAGTGACATTCATGGATATTTTATTCCCTTTCTGCAAATACTGAAAAAGATCCGGTTTACGGATGCGAATCGGATGGTGATCCTGGGTGATCTTGTGGCGAAAGGACCGGATTCCCTGGGACTTTTGTGCTTTGTGATGGAACATAAGAATATTCTGGCGCTGAGAGGGAATCATGAACAGCGGCTCTTACAGTATTTTGGAACAGACCGCGCGGCCGGGATCCCGGATTCCACGATGCGGCCCTGGGTGGCCGGAGACGGGGCGGAGATCATCAGGCAGATGAATATGCTGTCAGAGACAGGACGCAGGAAGGTTCTGGAGTTTATCGAAACGATGCCGCTCTGGGCAGTCATGGAGATCTGCGGCAGAAAGTATGTGTTGATTCACGGAGCGCCGGATGATGAAATGAAAAAAGAACTTCTGGCAGTGCAAAAAGATCCCGGTGGGAAAAGAAAAACAGCGGATTATGATGTCCTCATAAACCGATATGAATCACCAGACGCGGATAACCGGCTTCCGGCGGGAATGACTGCCGTAGTGGGACACACGCCGACATTCAAATATGGAACACAGTACTCGGGAGATATGATCATAAGGGACGATAAGATCTTTCTGGACTGCGGAGCCGGTCAGGGATATGGATTGGGCTGTCTGGAAATATTGTCTGGCAATGACAAAAATTCCTATCGAAAATACTTTACAAATACGGAGAATGGGAGTATATTGTAAACAACCGCTGATGGAAATGACGGTCAGCGAAAGGACAATTCAATAATAAGTCTTCAGGGCAGGGTGCAAGTCCCTACCGGCGGTAAAGCCCGCGAGCCGAGAGGCATGATCCGGTGAGATTCCGGGGCCGACAGTATAGTCTGGATGAAAGAAGAATTTCAGGTTTGTTTGTGATATGCGGAAGCGATTCGATGTTCGAAAAAGAGGACAGGATCGAGAGATTCCGTATCACGGAAGATCGGATCAGTAGCTCTGGAATAGGAAACTGTTTCAGGGCTTTTTTTGTAACAGGAGATTGATCCGGGAAAGCTGTGAATAGCAGAAAAGTTATATTTCCGAATGAAACAACGGACCGAATATGGAAAACCCTGTAGGCATCTGCTTTACAGGGCTTTTTTTAACAGAAAATTCCTATGGAATTTCCTGCTTGCGCCCGTAAGGCAGGTTTGCGGAAAGGAGTGAAAAAGATGACGGACCGGGATTATATGCTGCGGGCCATTGAGCTTGCAAAGGGGGGACTTGGCTGGACGAGCCCGAATCCCCTCGTGGGAGCTGTGATCGTGAAAAATGGAAGGATCATAGGGGAAGGTTATCATGAGCGGTGCGGAAAACTTCACGCGGAGCGAAACGCCATTGCATCGCTCACGGAAAGTGCGGAGGGCGCGACACTCTATGTGACGTTGGAGCCGTGCTGCCATTACGGAAAGACACCGCCCTGCACGGAGGCGATCCTCGAGCAGAAGATCGCAAGAGTTGTGATCGGTTCAAGAGATCCGAATCCCCTGGTAGCAGGAAAAGGAGCGGCGATCTTAAGAGCAGCGGGAGTACGGGTGGAAGAGGACTTTATGCGGGAGGAATGTGATGCGTTAAATCCGGTGTTCTTCCACTATATCACAAAGAAAACGCCCTATGTGGTTATGAAATACGCCATGACGGCGGACGGAAAGATCGCTGCGCGGACCGGCGACTCCAAGTGGATCACAGGAGAAAGCGCAAGGAAAAAGGTGCAGGAGCTGCGCCACCAGTATATGGGGATCATGGCTGGGATCGGCACGGTCCTGGCAGACGATCCGATGTTAAACGTCCGGATCCCCGGGCTGAAGAGTCCGGTGCGGATCATCTGCGACAGCGGACTCAGGATACCGATGGATTCACAGATCGTGAAGACGGCAAAGGAGTACAGGACCATCGTAGCGTATGCGGGGGAGCATTCCGGGGAAGGCTGTAAAGAAACGGAAGAAAAAGCGGAACAGCTTCACGCGGCCGGCGTGGAGACTGTGTCGGTCCCGGACGCAGACTGGCGTGTGGATCTTGGGAAGCTTATGGAATATCTTGGAAAACAGGGCATCGACAGCGTGCTTTTAGAGGGCGGCGGTACCTTAAATGACGCGGCGCTGTCAGCCGGGATCGTAAACGAGATCTGCGCGTTTATCGCCCCGAAGATCTTCGGCGGTGCCGGTGCGAAGACTCCGGTTTCCGGGATCGGTGTGGCGCATCCGGCGGAAGCCGTGATGTTGACGTTAAAACAGATGGAGACGATCGGGGATGATCTGATGCTCAGATATTCAGTAGATTGAAAATGGGAAAGGAAATGAGAGCATGTTTACAGGGATTGTAGAAGAACTCGGACAGGTGAAGGCACTTTCCCTGCGCGGAAATTCCGGTACGCTGACGGTAAAAGCGAAAAAAGTTCTGGAAGGAACAAAGATCGGTGACAGCATCGCGGTCAATGGTGTCTGCCTCACGGTCACGAATATGAAAAATAATGAGTTTTCCGCCGACGTGATGGCGGAGACAGTGAGGAGAAGCAGCCTCGGAGCACTGCAGGATGGAAGTTATGTAAACCTGGAGCGGGCCATGGCGGCAGACGGCCGGTTCGGCGGTCATATCGTTTCCGGTCATATTGACGGAACCGGGCAGATCGAATCGATGAGACGGGAAGAGAATGCAGTCTGGGTCACGATCGCATGTACAGATAAGATCCTGGATCTGATCGTGGAAAAAGGTTCAATCTGCATCGACGGGATCAGCCTCACGGTGGCAGCGGTGACAAAGCGGAACTTTTCAGTGTCGGTGATCCCACATACCGGCGAGGAGACAACGCTTTTGAAGAAAAAAGCAGGAGATGCGGTCAATCTGGAAAACGACATTGTGGGGAAATACATTCAGAAATTTGTGGATATCGGAAGAAATTCCGGTGCGGACCGGGGAAAAATGCCTGGCGATGAAAATGCCGCGGGAAACGCAAAGGGAAACTCGGGGATCAGCATGGAGTTTCTTCAGAAATATGGATTTTAAAGTTGAAAGAAAAACTTTTAATAAAGGACTCTGGAAAGGCAGGAAAATATGAACGAGCAATACAACACAATCGAAGAAGCGATCGAAGATCTGCGGGCGGGAAAGATCATTCTCGTGACAGATGACCCGGACCGGGAGAATGAGGGAGATATGATCTGCGCGGCAGAGTTCGCGACACAGGCAAATATCAATTTCATGGCAAGCCATGCAAAGGGACTGATCTGTACGCCGATGAGCGCGGCAGTGGCAGAGCGGCTGGGACTTCCGCAGATGGTATCCGAGAACACGGATAACCACTGCACGGCATTCACGGTCTCCATTGACCATGTGGACACGACAACAGGAATTTCCGCGGCGGAGCGCTCTTACACGATGATGAAATGCGTGGACCCGGCGACAAAGCCCCAGGATCTCAGAAGACCGGGACACGTATTCCCGCTTGTAGCAAGACGGGGCGGAGTGCTCGTGAGAAACGGCCATACCGAGGCAACTGTGGACCTCATGCGTCTGGCGGGACTTTCCGAGTGCGGCGTGTGCTGTGAGATCATGGAGGAAGACGGAACCATGATGCGGACCACAAACCTGTGGAAGCTGGCGAAGGAGTACGGACTGAAATTTATCACGATCAAGGAACTGCAGGATTACTGCCGTGTCCATGAAAAACATGTGGTGCAGGAGGCCTGCGCGGACATGCCGACCCAGTACGGACACTTTAAGATCTATGGCTATGTGAATGATATTACCGGCGAGCACCATGTGGCTCTTGTGAAGGGGGATATCGGGGACGGCGAGGATGTGCTCTGCCGCGTGCATTCCGAGTGCCTGACCGGAGATGTGTTCGGTTCCATGCGCTGTGACTGCGGAAAACAGCTCCAGACTGCGATGCGCCAGGTGGAGGCGGAAGGCCGTGGCATCATCCTCTACATGCGCCAGGAAGGCCGCGGCATCGGTCTGATCAACAAACTGAAGACGTATGTGCTTCAGGAGCAGGGCTTTGACACGGTGGAGGCCAATATCAAGCTTGGTTTTGCTCCGGATCTCAGGGAATACTGGATCGGGGCACAGATCTTAAGGGATCTCGGCGTGAAGTCCTTAAGACTTCTCACGAACAATCCGGAGAAGATCTACGGACTTTCCGGCTTCGGACTTGAGATCCATGAGCGCGTGCCGATCGAGATCGATCCGCAGCAGTACGACAGCTTCTATCTGAAGACGAAGCAGGACAAGATGGGACATATCTTTACAAAAATTAAAGTGTGATAGATGGAACGTCCATTGCTGAAAGTCCTGTACACCGGCGGCATGCGTTCCGCACGGACGGAAGTGCTGAGATGATTACAGCCGCGCAGGCGGCACAGATCTACAGGCATGCATCCCGCACGGACGGAAGTGATGGGCAATTGGAAATAGAGCTTTGCATGTAATTATAAAGACTTCTGAATAGCAGTAAGCATAAGAAAAGGAGAAACATCATGAAAGAGATCAAGGTATTAGAAGGAAAAGTTGTAGCACCGGAAGGCATGAAAGTGGGGATCGTAGCTTCCCGTTTTAACGAGATCATCGTAAATAAGCTCTTAGGAGGAGCGGTTGACGGACTTGTCCGCCACGGTGTGGAGGAAGAAAATATCACGGCAGCCTGGGTTCCGGGCGCGTTCGAGATCCCGGTTGCGGCATCTGCCATGGCAAAGTCCGGCAAGTACGACGCGATCATCTGCGTCGGCGCTGTGATCCGCGGTGATACCACACACTACGATTATGTGTGCAGTGAGGTCTCCAAGGGAATCGCGCAGGTGGGACTGGCAGAGAAGATGCCGGTACTCTTCGGCGTCCTGACAACCGAGAACATCGAGCAGGCCATCGCCCGTGCCGGAAGCAAAAGCGGAAATAAGGGATATGACTGTGCACTTTCCGCGATCGAGATGGTAAATCTTATGAGACAGTTCTAATTTCAGATGATATAGACGTAAAAGATCAGCGCTCCTGAGAGTATTTTTCAGAGGCGCTGATTTTTGTGTAATGGGAAATTCTGTTTTATCAGAGCTTATATGGTTTTCGTCTCCTCCGTGAATTTAGCCGCGAAATCCCGGTTCAGTTTCATGAAGAGCTGCTGCTCCTCGGGAGACCAGCTCTCAAAAATCGCATTTTCGATGGCGATCAGGCGATGGGCGGTATTTTTCATGAGTTCCTCTCCTTTTTCCGTGAGAAAAACGCAGGTGTTCCTCCCTGTTCCGGGTTTCAGGTACAGATAACCGGCCTGTTCCATCTTGCGTACTGCAGAGTTGATCGTGGATTTTGTGGTGCCGGTCTCTTTGTAAAAAATACTTTGATTGCAGCCGGAACCGTGTTCATTGAGGGAGTAGAGAATATCAAGCTCGCTGTCCGTGAGACCGAGCTTTAATGCAGCGTCATGGTAGACACTGTTGACCTGGCTGAGCAGGTTGTAAAATTCTTTAAATGCAGAGTACATGGCAGATCTCCTGAAAATATAAGTGTATGGGGTCAGTGCCGGCCTTTATATCCGCCTGCACGGTCTATCAGTTTACGCGTATCCGTACTTCTTGGCCTTCCGGATCAGGAAGAAGAGCGACAGGCATACCGCCATAAATTCCGCCGCGATGATGGAATACCAGATCCCGGAGACACCGAGGAAAAACGGCAGTATGATCACAGCCCCTGTTTCAAAGATCATGGTACGGCAGAAGGAGATCACAGCGGAGACGAACCCGTCGTTAAGTGCCGTAAAGAAGGAAGGTGCGTAGATGCTGAAGCCCATGAACAGGAAAGAGATCGAGTATGAGCGGAATGCATGGACCGTCATGTCTAAGAGGTTCGTGTTATAGCGGACGAAAATTCCCGCAAGAAACGGGGCACCCGCTTCTGCCACGATCGTCAGGATGATCTGGAAGGTCAGGATCAGCCGGAAGCTTTTTCCGAGCAGATTCTTTAACTCGCTCTTATTTCCTGCACCGCAGTGATAGCCCACGATCGGGGCACTTCCCATAGAGTAGCCGATAAAGAGCGCCGCAAAGATAAAGCTCACGTACATGATGACGCCGTATACGGCAACACCGTCGGAACCGGCAAGGCGCATGAGCTGCCAGTTGTAGAGCATGTTTACGATGGACATGGAGATGTTTGTCATAAACTCGGAAGCGCCGTTTGTACAGGTCTTCAACAGGGCACTAAAGTCCATACGGGTCCTTCCGAGACGGAGTCGGCTCTTGTTCGGAAAGATAAAGTAGAGCAGGGGGATCAGTCCGCCGATGGACTGACTGATCGCCGTTGCGGCGGCAGCTCCCACAACGCCGAGACGTAAGACGGCAATAAAATATGCGTCGAGGATCATGTTTGTGAGTCCTGACGCGATGGTGATCAGGAGTCCGAGCTGCGGGCGTTCCGCTACAACGAGAAAGCTCTGGAATACATTCTGCAGCATGAAGGGAATCAGAGCCAGCAGGATGATCCGGCCGTAACGGACGCAGTAGGGGAGGAGTATCTCATCAGCGCCTAAGAGTCTTGCCATCGGGGCTAAAAGAATCTTGCCGCCTACCGTAAAGAGGGAGCCCACCGCGATCAGAACGTAGATGAGGAGGGAAAAGATCTCCTTTGCCTTTTTTTCATTCCCGGTTCCGAAGGTCAGAGCCACCAGGGCACTGCCGCCGCTGCCGGTCATAAAGCCGATGGCACCGAGGATCATCAGAAACGGCATAATGATATTGATGGAGGCGAAGGCCTCGGAACCCACAAAGTTCGAGACAAAAACACCGTCCACAACTCCGTAGATGGAGGTTAAGATCATCATGATGATAGACGGAAACGTGAACCGCAGGAGTTTTTTGTAGGTAAAGTGGTCGGAAAGTGAAATATTCATCGTGTGCCCTTTCGGTTTTTTTGTCTATGTCTGACCGAGGGGAAAAATTCGTGTCTTTCCTATCAGACAGTTTTACAGATATTGATGTACGAAATCGTACATGAAATCATAGTACGATTTCGTACATATGTCAAGAAGAACTTTGCATACTGTCTCACGGTATGAACTTCGCATCCAGCCTCACAGATATGAACTTTGCATCCTGTCCCACGGAAGAACTTCGCATCCAGTCTCACAGATATGAACTTTGCGTCCTGCCTCACGGAGGTTCGCCTCGAATTAAGATGGAAATCTTACAGAATGAGTTTTTACACAGATTTTACATTCTTTTACCGGAGCGTGATTGTTCCTTTCTTTTTTCTGCTATATGATATAGAAGTGAAAATGAGAGAAAAAAGAAAGAGCAGTCACGAGCTGGGTCGACTGCGGCAGAGGAAAAAGAATATGACATATAAGGAAATCAAGAAAAACGAGGAAGTTTTAGCTTACCTGAAAAAAGGAAACGACAATCTGGGGACTATGGGATTTACAGATCATTCGGACGCGCACTGCGCGATGGTTGCGGAGCGGGCAGCAATGATCTTAAAGAAATTCGGTTACTCAGATCACGATATCGAGCTGGTGAAGATCGCCGGTTTCATGCATGATATGGGAAATGCGATCAACCGGCATGCCCATGCGGAGTATGGTGCCCTTCTGGCATCCCAGATCCTGGAAAAGACGGATCTTCCGATCACAGACCGCGCGATCATCATCTCCGCCATCGGAAACCATGATGAGTCAACGGGCGGAGCCGTAGATCCGATCTCCGCGGCGCTTATCATCGCCGACAAGACGGATGTACGCAGAAACCGCGTCCGCCAGAAGGAGATGGCATCCTTTGATATCCACGACCGCGTAAACTATGCGGTTACAGAGGCAAAATTAAAGGTAAATGAGGAAAAGAAAGTGATCACCCTGAACTTAAAGATCGATGAAAACATCTGCTCCATGCTGGAGTACTTCGAGATCTTCTTACAGCGCATGCTCATGTGCCGCCGTGCGTGTGAAATGCTCGGAGCGAAATTCAAGATGACGGCGAACGGAAGTAAGATCGTATAAAACCAAATATGGAACAGACTCGGAAACACTCTTGGAACAGACCGTAAATTGGTTGCTGAGAGTGTTTTTTGTGTAAGTAGGAAATAATAAAATGCTGTAAATCGATGTAGTTGTTTTAACTTGCATGTGCAAATGCCAGATGGTAAAATTAGGAAAAAAGGAGACCCATCTGCATGAAATTTACACCGATCGACCGAACCACCTGGGAGAGGAACTCCCATTATGATTATTATACAAACCTGTTAAAATGCGGCTACAGTGTGACAGTGCCCTTAGATATCACGAAGCTGCACCGTCAGGTAAAAGAAAAAGGACTGAAGTTTTATCCTGTCTTCGTCTACTGTGTCTCAAAACAGATCGCAGCGACAAAAGAATTCCGCATGGGACGGGATAAGGACGGAAATCCGGGATACTACGATATCCTCCATCCGAACTATACGATCTTCCACGAGGATGACCACACCTTCTCCGACATATGGACCGGATACACGGAAGACTTTAAAACCTTCTATAAAAATATGAGAGATGATATGGAGACCTACAAAGACGTAAAAGCTGTAAAGGCAAAACCGGGACAGCCACAGAACTTTTACTGTATCTCCATGGTGCCGTGGTTAAACTTTACTGGTTATTCCGCCTACACGGAGAGCGGAACCCCGATGCTGTTTCCAATTATTACCTGCGGTAAGTTCACAGAGCATGACGGGATACTTACAATGCCATTCTGCGTCAACATCGCCCACGCAGCCGCTGACGGATATCACACATCCATGTTTATCAACGAACTTCAGAAACTGATCGACATGATCGAACTTTAAAGCACAGCCTTCATGCAGCCGGCCACACAGAGAAAAGCTGTTTTACAGAATCCAGCATCACAAAGAAGAAGTTCGCAGATTATGAATGAAAATTCGAGAATATATAAGTAAAATAACGGTTACGAATTTCTTAAAAAACGCGGGGAAGTCCTAGTTTGATTGAAAACCTGCGGCGTTTGTGTTATGATATCTCCAAATGAATGCGAGAAAAATCAGCAGATAAAGGAGGACTGTTACATGAAAAAGACATCTCTTGTCATCATGGCAGCAGGAATTGGAAGTCGTTTTGGCGGCGGGATCAAGCAGCTTGCCCCGGTTGGACCGAGCGGTGAGATCATTATGGACTATTCGATCCATGACGCCCTGGAAGCAGGATTTGATAAAATTATCTTTATTATAAGAAAAGATCTGGAAAAGGATTTCAAGGAGATCATCGGAAACCGTATCGAGAAGATCGCTCCGGTGGAGTACGCGTACCAGGAGATGGATGATCTCCCGGAGGGATTCTCTGTTCCGGAAGGAAGAAAGAAACCGTGGGGAACCGGTCAGGCGATCCTTGCGGCGAGAAATTTAATTAAGGAGCCGTTCCTTGTCATCAATGCAGATGACTATTACGGAAAAGAAGGTTTCAGGATCGTCCATGATTACATGGTAAATGAGATGGATGATACGAAGGACACCTTCGATATGTGTATGGCAGGATTTATCCTCTCCAACACCTTAAGCGAAAACGGTCCTGTAACCCGCGGCGTGTGCACTGTGGACAATAATGGATACCTCTCCAAGGTCACAGAGACATATGATGTATATAAGGCCGAGGACGGCATGCACGCGGCAGACCACGACGGGAATCCGGTTATCGTGACAGAAGATCAGCATGTCTCCATGAACATGTTCGGTCTCCCGGTATCCTTCGTAAAGGAACTGGAAAAAGGATTCCCGGAGTTCCTTTCTAACGTGAAAGAGGGAGATCTGAAGGCGGAGTATCTTCTTCCAGCAGTGATCGACGAGTGCATCCACAGTGGAAAAGGAACTGTCCGTGTGCTTGAGACAAAGGATAAATGGTTTGGAGTTACTTATAAGGAAGACAAACCGGCAGTTGTCGCATCAATCCAGAAGCTGGTAGATGCAGGCGTTTACCCGAAGAAACTGTTCTAAGAGCATTGCGCTGAGAGGATGTACGTTTACAATATTGTCTGCAAACAGATAAGAACAGCCTGATCAGCCGATCATGGTACGATCATAGTAAAGTGAAATGGTAGCTTTCCCGCTCTTTTTGCATATGATAATCCTGTATAGGGATCAGCAAAGGAGCGGGAACGTTTTTATGGAGAAGATTTACCGGGGATATCCCCTGGAAGTAAAAAAGGGTTACGGAATTTTTAACCCAGAAAGGACCTGTTCGTCCGAAGGGCCAAAGAAAGTCCCCTGGATGCTTTACCGTAGAGAGGAGCAGAGCGGAAAAACGGAGCTGACCGGAAATGAATCCCGGTCAGAGATAGATTATCTTCGATGTCTCTATCCGGCATCGGCAAAGCAGAACCAGATCCTGGCGGAGGAGGCATGCGATCTTCTGGAATATCCTGGAAGTCCCATGTATGACGAATACCCGGACCGGGAATTCTTATACCGGGAGCTTTCAAAAGTGAGACAGCGCCATCCGGAGGAGACCGCAGGTGGTAAAGAAGGACAGGATCTTTTACAGGTACTGTTTATAAATGAGATCTACAGGAGACGGATCTTAAACAGAATGGAAAATCAGAGCAGTGACAGATAGACAGAGCGAGGAACAGTAAGATGAAGACCGGCAAGAAAGTCATGATCCTGCTGCTTATTTTTGTGGCGGCAGTGATCGTTTATTTTATACACCCAGTTGGGAAGAAAGAAGAGCATGGAATCACGGAGTACACGGCGATGGAGAAAGCGAAATTTCCGGTACTCTATGCGACGATGGGAGACCGGGAGATGGCGCCGGTGTTCGGCCAGACGGAGAAGCGCGGTGTGACCGCAGACCGCGGCAGCCTGATCGTACTTCCGGAAGACCGGAAACTCAAGGTACGGTTTGCCGGTACGACAAAGATCCAGGGACTGCGCTATGAGATCCGCAGCCTCGACACAGAAGACCTGATCGAGCGCACCCAGGTCACATCTCTTGATGCAGCCATAAATGGAGACAGCGAAAATGCCGTAAGTGCAGAGCTTCCGATCCAGAATCTTCTTGAGACGGGAAAAGAGTATCTTCTCGGCGTCTGCGCGAGTCTTCTCGACGGATCCGAGGCCTGGTATTACATGCGGATCGTGGAGCAGGACCAGGGCCATGTGAACGAGATGCTGGCACTGGCGGAGGAGTTTTCCTCAAAGACATACAAGTACAGCGATGCCCAGAGCCTGGCCATGTATATGGAGACATCCCCCAGCGCAAACAGTTCGGCACTGGGAACTGTGACGTTAAAAGACACTTTCACCCAGCTCACATGGGGCTCTCTGGGCGTGGAGCGGACCGGTGAGGCATACACGAAATTAAAGGAACTGTCCGGAAATCTCGCAAATGTGGAGATCACGACCCATGTGACGGCGAAGGATGGCGAGAAGACGGAAACCTACGAGGTGACAGAAAACTTTACAATGAAGTGGGCATCCCAGCGGATCTACATGATGGATTACGAGAGGACCATGACGGAGCTCTTCACAGGAGATCCCGATCTGTTCTCTGGAAAACGGATCATTCTGGGAATCGGAAACGGTGACGGAGTCCATGCCGTAAAGAGTGCTGGGGGTCAGTACACAGCGTTTGTGACAGGCCGGGAGCTGTGGGCATACGACAGTGGCGAGAATGTTGGAGCCAGAGTGTTCGCCTTCGGCGGCGCGGCATCCGACGATATCCGTGACAACGTGCCGGAACATGGCGTCGAGATTCTTTCTGTGGATGAGGACGGCGGAATCGATTTTATCGTCTACGGAAGAATGAACCGCGGAACCCATGAAGGCAGCACGGGAATCGCCTACTATCACTATGCGATGGACCAGAATGCCCTGGAGGAGAAATTTTTTATTCCATCCACGGAACCTTTTGAGGAGCTGAAGGACGATCTCTCCGTCCTCGCACACCGCGGAACGAACGGAATCTTCTATTTCTATATGGACCATGGAATCTACGGGATCGATCTGAAGAGCCTGGAGTATGTGGCGCTTGCTTCCGGTCTCACAAAGGACCAGTTTGCGGTCAGCGCGGATCACTCCCGGGCGGCATGGCAGGAAAATACAGGAATCTGGGATTCCCAGACAATCCAGATCATGGATCTCGACACCGGGGACAAGACCCAGCTCGGCGGACAGGCGGGGTCCGTATCAAGAATTTTCGGCTTTGTCGGAAATGACTGCATCTACGGAACCGGAGACAGCGGGGATTACCTGATGTCCAACGGCCGTGTAATGGGAGTCTATTTAAAGAGCATCGATATCGTGGACAGGGAGATGAAGTCCGTGATGCACTATGAGAAGCCGGGTTCCTGGATCCGCGAGGTGTCTGTGGATGACAGCCGGATCCATATGAAGACTGTGACAAGCAAGGACGGATTCTTCGGGACATATTCCGCGGACACGCTGGTCTGCAACGCGGAGATCCTTCCGGGAAAGACCGACGATATCGGCTGGTACGCGTCGGATCAGAAAGGACAGGTCCTGTTTGTCCAGCTCGACAGGGATATCGAGACGGCAAAGAAGAAGATCCGTCAGGCATCCCCGAAGCTTGCGGAGAGCAGCGAGACTGTAAAGCCGATCGAGACAGCTGCCTGCAGGGAAACAGAGTTTTACGCCTACGGACGGGGCAGATTCCTCGGACGGTTTGTGGAGTTCTCGGACGCGGCGGAGACGGCGTACAACAGTATGGGATTCGTGACAGCGGGACGTGACCGGATCATCTGGGTGCGCGGAAACAGGGCGAGCGCTTCCTATATCAGGGATATCACATCGGCGTCAAGGCTGATGGAGCGCTACCTCGATTCCTTTGAGATAAACCAGACGATGGAGGATGGAACCTTCTTTCTGGACGCCTCCGGCAGCACGATCATCCAGGTGTTATACTTTGTGGGACAGAACATTCCGGTGTTAGCCTACACTGGAGAGGGAACGTCCATGTACTTGACCGGCTATGACCAGACACATGTCCGTGTGTATCATCCAGAGAGCGGGGCAACAGAAGTGCTGTCCATGGAGACGGCGAACCAGGTGCTTGGGGCAGCGGGGTATGATTTCATATGCTGCGTGCCAACTCTATAGGTTTCGTTCCTTAAGAAAAACTTTACATTTTTCCCAGATATGTTATAATCATAACGAAAACAAGCTGGGACGAATGCAGGATAGCTCTGTCCCTTTTTAGATATATAGATAGAGGTGCGTAATGGAACAGTACATCATGAAGGGCGGAAATCCGCTTGTAGGAGAAGTAACTATAAGCGGCGCAAAAAATGCGGCTCTGGGAATTTTAGCGGCGGCGATCATGACCGATGACGACGTTGTGATCGATAATCTCCCGGATGTCAGCGATATCAATGCTCTTTTAGAGGCAATCAGACATCTTGGAGCGAAGGTTGAGCGTATTGACCGCCATACTGTAAAGATCAATGCGGAAAACATCCACGCGGTGACCGTGGAAGATGAGCATATGAGAAAAATCCGCGCGTCATATTATTTTATCGGCGCGCTTCTTGGAAAATATAAGAGTGCGGAGGTTCCTCTTCCCGGCGGATGTACGATCGGAAGCCGTCCGATCGACCAGCACTTAAAGGGATTCCGTGCACTGGGATCTGATGTGAAGATCGTCCGCGGTGCTGTTGTGGCCCACGCGATCGATCTTGTGGCAAGTCATATCTATCTGGATGTGGTTTCTGTCGGCGCTACCATCAATATCATGATGGCCGCAACGATGGCGGAAGGCGAGACGATCCTTGAGAACGTGGCAAAAGAGCCGCATGTCGTTGATGTCGCAAACTTCTTAAACAGTATGGGCGCAAACATTAAAGGCGCAGGTACGGATGTGATCCGTATCAAAGGTGTAAGACGTCTTCACGGAACAAACTATTCGATCATCCCGGATCAGATCGAGGCCGGAACATTTATGTGTGCCGCAGCGATCACCCGCGGTGATATTACCGTAAAAAATGTGATCCCGAAGCATCTGGAGGCGATCTCCGCAAAGCTCACCGAGATGGGCTGTGAGGTCGTTGAGTTCGACGAGGAGATCCGCGTAGTCGGAAAACCGAGACAGCGTCATATGAACTTTAAGACACTCCCGTATCCGGGCTTCCCGACCGATATGCAGCCTCAGATGACGGTGGCGCTTGCCCTGGCAGATGGGACAAGTGTTGTGACGGAGAGTATCTTTGAGAATCGCTTCAAATACGTGGATGAACTTTCCCGCATGGGTGCGAATATCAAGGTGGAAGGCAGTGTCGCCATCGTTGACGGTGTCGGAAGCTTCACAGGGGCTCAGGTCGTTGCGCCGGATCTTCGCGCAGGCGCAGCTCTTGTGCTTGCAGGTCTTGCCGCAGATGGATACACGACTGTGGACGAGATCGGCTATGTTGAGCGCGGCTACGAGAATTTTGAAGAGAAACTCCGCTCTCTCGGCGCTGTGATCGAGCGCGTGGATTCCGAGAAGGAAGCGCAGAAATTCAGACTGAGAGTCGGCTGATGAGAATTTGAAAGCCCGAAGGTTCTGGTATACCGGGAAAATTTCCCGATTTCTCAGGATTTTGGGGCTTTTTTGCGATTGCCGCTTGACATTCACGTATGAATCGTATAAGATACAGTCCGTGGGTCATTTTGGGGTGGCTCAGAGTACAATAAACGTAACCATTTAGTAGGTCTGCGCACATACTGCGCTGACCGTAAGAACACATAGGCTAGAAAGCAAAAATCCCATCAGCGAAGCTGATCTGGAATGGATTTTTGCTCGCGACTATGAAGGTACTGAATAGTTACCAATAAACTTAAAAAAGTTCGCAATATCCCTTATTCAGAGTGATGGAGGTACATAGGACCGGTGAAGTCACGGCAACCCCTGTTAATCGCAGACGCGAGAGGGCAGGAAGGTGCCAACCTGAGCGAGTAAATCGAGCAATAAGAGGATTTGACCACGTAAACCAGTCAAGTCCGCTTAGCATGAGCGGACTTTTGTTTTGCCGTAACTGCGGGTGCAGGTGCGGCCTGCCTATAACTTGAAAGGAGTTACAATGGAAAAGAGATTATTTACTTCCGAGTCCGTAACTGAAGGACATCCGGACAAAATGTGCGACGCGATTTCCGACGCGATCCTCGACGCGTTAATGGAACAGGATCCGATGAGCCGTGTTGCATGTGAGACATGCACAACAACAGGTCTTGTTATGGTAATGGGCGAGATCACAACAAAGGCATATGTGGATATCCAGAAGATCGTCCGCGAGACCGTCCGTGAGATCGGCTATGATCGCGCAAAATATGGTTTCGATTGTGATACCTGCGGAGTTCTCACTGCAATTGACGAACAGTCCAGTGATATCGCCATGGGTGTTGACAAGGCACTTGAGGCAAAAGAAAACAACATGACAGACGATGAGCTGGATGCGATCGGCGCCGGTGACCAGGGTATGATGTTCGGTTTCGCTACAAACGAGACACCGGAGTACATGCCGTATCCGATCGCTCTTGCGCATAAGCTTGCAAGACGTCTCACCGAGGTCAGAAAGAACGGAACTCTTCCGTATCTGAGACCGGACGGAAAGACCCAGGTTACAGTTGAGTACGATGAGAACGGAAAGCCGTTCCGTCTTGACGCAGTCGTTCTTTCCACACAGCATGATGAGAATGTGACTCAGGAGCAGATTCATGAGGACATCAAGAAATATGTATTTGATGAGATCCTTCCGCAGGAGATGGTAGACGCAGATACAAAGTTCTTCATCAACCCGACCGGCCGCTTCGTAATCGGCGGACCGCACGGAGACAGCGGACTGACCGGAAGAAAGATCATCGTTGATACCTACGGCGGATATGCTCGTCACGGCGGCGGTGCTTTCTCAGGAAAGGACTGCACAAAGGTAGACCGTTCCGCGGCATACGCAGCACGTTACGTTGCAAAGAACATCGTAGCAGCAGGACTCGCTGACCATTGTGAGATCCAGCTCTCCTATGCAATCGGTGTTGCTCATCCGACCTCCATCATGGTTGAGACAGAGGGAACAGGCAAGGTATCCGACGAGAAGTTAGTCGAGATCATCCGCGAGAACTTCGACCTCCGCCCGGCAGGAATCATCAAGATGCTTGATCTCCGCCGTCCGATCTACAAGCAGACTGCAGCATACGGTCACTTCGGAAGAACCGATATCGATCTTCCGTGGGAGAAGCTTGACAAGGTCGAGGATTTAAAGAAATATCTGTAATAGAGAAAAAGAACAGAACGATCATGGATGCTCAGGGACAGAAATGATCGGAAAGTAGCTGCGGCGCAGTTTCCGGAAAGGCCGGGGAACTGTGCCGCTTTTTTATGTAACAGGAAATTCCGAGGAATTCCCTGTTACATAAAAAGGCACTGACGTGCCAAAGATGCGCACTCGTGCGAAGATGTAGACTGTCGCAAGCGACCGCGCGCGGCGCGAGAATGTGCCAAGGCACATTCTTTTTTAGAATACTTTTATAAATTACCCACAAGAGTTGTGTTATACTTATTATATGCTGTTGGGGTTAAAGGATCTTTTGCCCCATCGGATACCGGATCGCTTTGCACCGGCCGGTGCGGGGCACAGACGTAGGAGCACGTAGTGCGGAGCGATCAGAAAGCCGGTATGCCGGCTCAGACTGACGGACAAAAAATAAGAAGGGAGCGCACAGCCGCTCATGAAAATACGTACAAAATTACTTATCACATTTCTGACGATCACGGTGGTACCGATCTTTTTGATCTATATCTCAATTTTAGGACTCAGTTCCTATCAGAACCGGGTGTTTCGGGAGACTTACGACGTTGGCCAGGTGGATCTCTCCGCTGGCGCGTCGATCCGGGTATTCAGCCACCTGACTGAGAGCATTCAGAAGGAGATCGAAGAAAAGATCGCGAAGGATCCGGAGATTTTCACAGACCAGTCGTATCTGGGGGACCTGAACGCCCGGATGACTGAAAAACACTCCTTTCTGATGGTGACGAAGGATGGAAAACTGATCTATATAGGAAACGACGAGACAGCATCGAGCCTGGAGAGAGAGATATCGGACTATGCGGAGATCAATGACTCTGATTCCTGGGGCAATTATCTGGATAAAAATACGGAACATCTGATCAAACAGAGAGAATTTGAACTGGCAGATGGGAGCCGGATCGCGGTCTACCTTGTGACGAATGTTGTGGACGTGATCCCGGAGGTAAAATCCCTGATCACAGAGATGTTCTTCAGCAGTGTGCTGATCCTTTTTATCACAGGCGGTATGCTGACAGCCTGGGTCTACCGGTCGATCTTATGGCCGATCGGAAAGCTTCAGGAGGCAACGAAACAGATCCGCGACGGAAATCTGGACTTCACTCTCGATGTGGAGGACGATGACGAAATCGGGCAGCTCTGCCAGAACTTCGAGGAAATGAGGATCCGTCTGAAAGAATCGACGGAAGAAAAGATCCAGTATGATAAGGAGAGCAAGGAGCTGATCAGTAACATCTCCCACGACCTAAAGACCCCGATCACAGCCATCAAGGGCTACGCGGAAGGTCTCATGGAAGGCGTTGCGTCCTCGCCGGAGAAGCGGGATAAATATATCAGGACGATCTATAACAAGGCGAACGATATGGACCGCCTGATCAACGAGCTGACATTCTACTCAAAGATCGACACAAATAAGATCCCGTACACCTTCTCGAAGATCAACGTGGCAAACTACTTTCGCGACTGCGTGGAGGAAGTGGGACTGGAACTCGAGGCGAGAGGAATCGAGCTGGGCTATTTTAACTTTGTGGATGAGGACGTGATGGTGATCGCAGACGCGGAGCAGATGAAGCGCGTCATCAACAACATCATCGGAAATTCCTTAAAATACATGGATAAAAAGAATGGGATCATCAATATCCGGATCCTGGATGTGGGTGACTTTGTCCAGGTGGAGATCGAGGACAACGGAAAAGGCATAGGACAGAAAGAGCTTCCGTATATTTTCGACCGTTTCTACCGGACGGATTCCTCGAGAAATTCCAGCAAGGGCGGTAGCGGCATTGGTCTTTCCATCGTAAAGAAGATCATCGAGGACCATGGAGGAAAGATCTGGGCAACCAGCAAGCTGGGAATCGGAACGGAGATCCATTTTGTGCTCAGAAAGATCGTGGGGGACACGCAGCAGTAAAATATAATACCCATAATAGGAGGAACAATATATGAGTAAAATTCTGATCGTAGAAGATGAGGAGAGTATTGCGGAACTCGAAAAGGACTATCTGGAACTGTCCGGTTTCGAGGTTGAGATAGAAAATGACGGAGAAGCTGGTTTAAAGCGGGCGATTTCAGAGGAGTTCGACCTCTTTATCCTGGACCTTATGCTGCCGGGAGTGGACGGATTTGAGATCTGCAAGAAGATCCGTGAGACGAAGAATACACCGGTGATCATGATCTCCGCAAAGAAAGACGATATCGATAAGATCCGCGGTCTTGGTCTCGGTGCCGACGACTATATTACAAAGCCGTTCAGTCCGAGCGAGATGGTGGCGAGAGTCAAAGCCCACCTGTCCCGCTACGAGAGACTCATCGGAAGCGGAACCCCGGTGAACGATATCATCGAGATCCGCGGTTTAAAGATCGATAAGACAGCCCGCCGCGTCTATGTAAACGGCGAGGAGAAGAACTTTACGACAAAAGAATTTGATCTTCTGGCGTTCTTAGCCCAGAACCCGAACCACGTCTTCACGAAGGAAGAGCTGTTTTCCAAGATCTGGGACATGGAATCCATCGGTGATATTGCGACCGTTACAGTCCACATCAAGAAGATCCGCGAGAAGATCGAGATGAATACCGCGAAGCCCCAGTATATCGAGACGATCTGGGGTGTCGGATACCGGTTCAAGGTATAAGGTGGGGAGAAAAGGAAGATGGACAGAAAAAAACTTTTGGAGGAGACAGAGCTTTTCGTCCTGGACATGGACGGAACCTTCTATCTGGACACGCAGATCCTGGACGGATCCCTGGAATTTTTAAGACAGGTGGAACGTCTCGGAAAGCGGTATGTATTTTTTACAAATAATTCCTCGAAATCTCCGAGGACCTATATTGATAAGCTGGCGAAAATGGACTGCCATATCCGCCGGGATCAGATCATTACATCCGGCGATGTGATGATCGAATATCTGAAAATGTATTATCCGGGAAAAAAGGTTTACTTAGTTGGAACCCCGGACCTGGAGGAAAATTTCCGGGAGAACGGCATTCTCCTCACAAAGGATATGCCGGATGTTGTGGTCATCGGATTTGATATGACTCTGACCTACGAGAAGTTAGAGAGGGCCTGTACCTATATCCGGAGCGGGGCAGTATTCCTGGCAACACATCTGGATATCAACTGTCCGACGCGGGATGGATTTATCCCGGATTGTGGTGCTATGTGCGCGGCAATCTCATTGTCTACGGGAAAGCAGCCAAAGTATGTGGGAAAACCATTTAAGGAAACTGTGGATATGGTACTGACACTCACGGGAAGCGAGCGGGAGAAGATATCCTTTGTGGGAGACCGTCTCTATACCGATGTGAAGACCGGCGTGGCAAATGGAGCCCACGGGATCCTGGTGCTCTCCGGGGAGACGAAGGTCGGGGATCTGGAGAACGCTGACACGGTGCCGGATGCTGTGTTTACAGGATTAAAAGAGATGGCGGAAATTATGGCAGAGATGCCGGGAAAATAGAAAACGAAAGCTAAGAGTAACAGGCACATCCTGATGTTTGGGGTGTGCCTTTGCTGTGGGGAGAAAAATCTTGATAAGGTGTTACAGAGAACATACGGTTGTTTGCGCTTGACATTCAGCGGATATAAGTTTAAACTTGAATTATGTGAATTTTCTGCAAAAATAAAGCAAAATGCGAAAAAAACGAAACAGTTTCAGTGGGACGTGAAGAATGACAGAAGTATGGAACTGAAAATTAAGACAAAGGAAGACAACGCTTATGAAGTACAAATTGAGATTTGCTGCCTTTTTCACTGCCATGATCGTATTTAACCTGGCAGCCAACTTTGCCCACCCGGTCACACCGACGGTAATCCAGGAGCTGCACCTCCACGACTACATGTTTGGAGTGGCGTTAGCAGTTATGCTGATCACAAACTTCCTGTTATCTCCGTTCTGGGGTAAGATCAATAACTATATTTCTTCAAGGCTTTCCTTATTGATCTGCTGTCTGGGATACGGTGTGGCCCAGGTATGGTTTGCCTACGCTACGACGGAACTCATGATCATTCTCGCGAGAATGTTCGCGGGACTCTTCACCGGCGGTATCTTTGTAAGCTTTCTGACCTATATCGTAAACAAGTCAGACCCGGAAGACCAGGGGAAATACCTGACATATAGTGCAACGATCAAGAGCGTGGCCAGCGCTTTCGGCTACATGATAGGCGGATTTTTAGGCGAGTTTTCCGTGCGTCTGGCGTTCTTAGTCCAGGCGGGAACCCTGATCGCGGTGGCAATTGCCTTCTTCCTTATCTGTGAACCGGACAGCACGGCGAATTTAAAGGATATTCCGGCAAAGCAGCTCATGAAGGAAGCAAACCCATTCCAGGCGTTCATCGACAGCAGGAATTTCATGTGCATGGCTTTCGTGTTCCTGTTTGCGATCAACATCTTTATCAACTTCGGAAATACCGGTTTCGACCAGGCTTTTAACTACTACTTAAAGGCACAGCTGGGCCTGACTTCCTCCTACAACGGAATCATCAAGGCGGGCGTCGGTTTCGTATCCTTTATCGCGAACATGAGCCTCTGTATCTGGATCATCAAGAAGACGAACGTCAAAAAGTCTATGGTGGTTCTCACAGCGTTCTGTGCGCTGGCTTCCATCGGAACATTGATATCCGTGAAGATCGGAATCTTCATCCTGTTCAGTATCCTTGTTTACGCTGGCTATTCCGTCAGCGTCCCGGTTCTCCAGAACATGGTGGCAGACCAGGCATCGCCGGAGCAGAAGAACCTCGTCATGGGATTCTTCAACGCGACCCAGTCATTGGGAAGTATTGCGGGTTCCCTGACAGCGGGATTTATCTACTCTGTGAATGCGAAGCTTCCGTTTGCCTGCACCTTCGTGATCTACTCGGTGGGCGTTGCGGCGGCGTTTGGATATCTGTGCTACCACAAAAAAGAGGCTTGATACTGGTTTAAATTAACATACACCCCGGAAGGGCGTGGTACTTAAAAAAGTACCTGCCCTTCCGTTTTTTTAGACATCGTCGCTTGACTTTTTCTTCCCTATGTTATAAGATATTTTACATTTGCACCCTGTATGGCTTGAAATACTAACGAGCCGTCAGTATTGTATATAGAATTCTGTGACCGGTATAGAGATCTGGGAGTCCGTAGGAGTCGTCGAATGAATGTATCCTGGCATGGAATCGTTATGCAGACAACATAGAAAGGATATTGAATGGAAACAATCAGATTTGACGAACTTAATTTAGACCCGCGGATCCTCCGCGCAGTTACAGATATGGGATTTGAGGCGGCGTCCCCGATCCAGGCCCAGGCGATCCCGGTTGAGATGGAAGGCCATGACATGATCGGCCAGGCGCAGACCGGAACCGGTAAGACCGCAGCTTTCGGAATTCCGCTTCTCATGAAGATGGACCCGGAAAACAGAAAGACACAGGCAATGATCCTCTGCCCGACGAGAGAACTTGCGATCCAGGTAGCGGAAGAGCTTCGCCGCCTTGCGAAATACATGTCCGGAATCAAGATCCTCCCGGTCTACGGCGGACAGGAGATCGTAAAACAGATCCGCTCCTTAAAGGGCGGTGTCCAGATCATCGTTGGAACCCCGGGACGTGTGATGGATCATATGAGAAGAAAGACGATCCGCACCGACGCGATCCACACGGTAGTTCTCGATGAGGCGGACGAGATGCTGAACATGGGATTCCTCGAGGACATGGAGACGATCCTCGGCGAGCTTCCGGAGGAGCGCCAGACTGTTATGTTCTCCGCGACAATGCCTCACGCGATCGCCCAGATCGCCCAGAAGTTCCAGAAGGACCCGAAGATGGTTCAGGTCGTGAAGAAGGAACTGACGGTTCCGAAGGTGACCCAGTATTATTATGAAGTAAAACCGAGAAATAAAGTGGAAGTTATGTGCCGTCTGTTAGATCTTTATTCCCCGAAGCTCTCCGTTGCGTTCTGCAACACGAAAAAGCAGGTGGATGAGCTGGTGCAGGCACTCCAGGGCCGCGGATACTTTGCGGAAGGTCTTCACGGAGACTTAAAGCAGGAGCAGCGTGACCGTGTAATGGGAAGCTTCCGAAATGGCGCTACCGAGATCCTTGTTGCGACGGACGTTGCGGCGAGAGGTATCGACGTTGACGATGTGGAAGCCGTATTCAACTACGACATTCCGCAGGATGACGAGTACTATGTACATCGTATCGGGCGTACCGGACGTGCCGGAAGAGAAGGACGCGCATTCAGCCTTGCGGTGGGAAGCGAGGTCTACAAGCTCCGCGACATCCAGAGATTCTGCAAGACAAAAATCGTTCCGCAGCCGATCCCGTCCTTAGACGATGTGACTGCGATCAAGGCGGAGAAGATCTTAGATGATGTTCAGCAGCATATCGGTGACGACAGCAATTTAGAGCGCATGACAGATATTATCGAGAAGCGTCTTCTTGCTGAGGATTACACTTCCTTAGAGCTTGCGGCAGCGTTCCTGAAGATGGCCATGGGTGACGATTACGAGGATATCGCGGATGAGGGAAGACCGCTCCGTGACCTTGACGATCTCGACCGACGCGGCGGAAGAAATGACCGCGGAAGAAACGGACGCAGACGCCAGAGAGGCGATGACGAGGAGTACATGGACAGAAAGAACGCCAGAGGCGGCATGACAAGACTGTTCATCAACCTCGGAAAGAACCAGAACGTGAAGCCGGGCGATATCTTAGGAGCCATCGCCGGTGAATCCGGAATTCCGGGCCGTCTCGTTGGAAGTATCGATATGTATGACAAATATACCTTCGTGGAAGTTCCGAAGGAGCAGGCCGATATCGTTATGGACGCAATGAACCATGTGAAGATCAAGGGTAAGAGCGTGCATGTGGAGAAGGCGAACCGGAGATAAGGGCAGTATTGCTGTAAAATATGATGTTGGGGTCAAAAGCTTTTGACCCCTCTGATACCGAATTGCTCTGCACTGCGTGCTCCCGCAATTCTCAAAAACATTCGTAATTCGCTCATTTTTCTTTGAAAAATGGCTACTTACTCATGTTTTTGGCGGGTCCCAAGGTCAAAAATTCTCCTGCAAGCAAGCTTGCGTCGAACTTCTGACCTTTTGACCCTGGTATCATAAAATATGGAACTATAGAAATCAAAAACGGGAACCCGGCAGAGTTTGTTTCTGCCGGATTCCCGTTTTCTTTCATATATTACTGCGATTTAACTTCCTTCCAGAGTGCATTATAAAGATCATCCGCCTCGGTTCCAAGATAACTGTAGACCTCAGAATTCTCCAGCTCATCTGTATCCGGGAATACAGATTTATTTTCCTGATATTCCGGATCCAGGATCTCGAACGCTGCCTTGTTCGGGGTTGCGTAGGTGATGTACTCGAAGTTCTTCACCGCGATATCCGGGCGGCAGAGGAAGTTGATCCACTTCTCCGCGTTCTCCTTATTCTTCGCGTTGTCCGGGATGACCCAGGAATCGATCCACAGGTTTGTTCCCTCTTTAGGAAGAACGTACTCAAGATCATAATCGAGATCCAGTGTCTCCGCCTCTTCCTGGAGGTATAACAGCTCACCGGAGTAGATAACACCTACCGCCGCCTCGCCGTTTAACATCTTATCGCGGACCTGGTCCACAACATATGCCTGTACTAACGGCTTCTGCGCCAGGAGAAGCTTCTTCGCCTCCTCCAGCTCTCCCACGTCTGTGGTGTTCATGGAATATCCAAGTTCCTTTAATGCAACCATAAACGCGTCGCGGACGCTGTCCTGCATCAGGATCTCGCCCTTTAATCTTTCATCCCAGAGATCCGACCACTTTGTCGGCACCGGGACTCCAAGCTCTTCCAGCTTCTGGACATTGTAGATAATTCCGACCGTTCCCCATGTATACGGGACAGAATAGCGGTTCTCCGGATCAAACGCCTTTGATTTTTCAAGGTAGACCGGATCGATATTCGCAATATTCGGCACATTCTCAAAGTTGATCTCGGCGAGAAGTCCGTTCTCCACCATCTTCTGGATCATGTAGTCCGACGGACATACCGCGTCGTAGCTGACTGCTCCTGCCTCGATGACCGGATACATCTCCTCGTTTGTCTCAAAGAGGTCATACGTCACATGAATTCCGGTTTCCGCCTCAAATTCATCGATAACACTCTCATCAATATACTCCCCCCAGTTGTAAACATAGAGTTCGTTGGAGTGGGATGACGCAAAGTGAAGATAGCTTGTATAGCAGACGATTCCCACGATCAGGAAGGACGCCAGCACGATGGCTGTCTTTCCGTTCCACAACGGCTTCTTTTCCTTATCCGGTACCGCGTTCGGACCGAAGCTTCCGGCTCCCGCCTTCGCCTGCGGTTTTGCCGGGGCAAAGTTCGTGATGAGAAGCAGCGCGAGGACCGTCACGAAGATCACGGTGGACAGGGCGTACATGGACGGCTTGATGCCGCGGCGCACCTCACTGTAGATCAGGGTGGAAAGTGTATTGATCCCGGCACCTCTCGTAAAGTGGGTGATGATAAAATCATCGAGAGACATCGTAAACGCCATCAAAAAGCCCGATAACACACCAGGCATAATATCCGGGAACACCACCTTGAAAAACGCCTGTAACGGACCGGCGCCCAGGTCCATGGCCGCCTCGTAGGTGTTCCGGCTCGTCTGCTTAAGCTTCGGCATGACGCTCAGCATCACATAGGGCACGTTGAAGGTGATATGGGCGAACAGGATCGTCTTGAAGCCCAGGGAGATCCCGAAGGCGATGAACATCAGCATCAGGGAGATCCCTGTCACGATATCGGAGTTTAGCATCGGGATATTGTTGAGTCCCATACAGATTGTCCGCGGAAGCTTCTTCATCGCGGAGAGTCCGATGGCCGCCGCTGTTCCGAGGATCGTTGCGATAAGCGCCGACAGGAACGCGATCAGTAACGTATTATAGAGGGCATCCATGATCGTGGCGCTCTCAAACATCTGTGTGTACCATTTTAAGGTGAATCCGCCCCACTGGGATCTCGATTTCGAGCTGTTGAAGGACAGGACCATCATGACGAGGATCGGCGCGTACAGAAAGACCAGTACCAGCACCAGATAGAAATCCTCAATAAATTTCTTAAATCTTTCTCTTGCGGTTTTCATCAGAATGCAGATCCCTCCCCATCCTTATCGTATTTTGCGATCATGGTCATGCTGAGAAGGATGAATACCATGAGCACGATGGAAAGTCCGGCACCGAGGTTCCAGTTGCTTCCCTTTGTGAATTCCTGCTCGATGACGTTTCCAATGAGCAGGATCTTGCTGCCGCCCAGGAGGTTCGAGATCACGAAGGTGGTGAGTGCCGGCACGAATACCATCGTGATCCCGCTGACGATTCCAGGAACGCTTAGTGGAAGCAGGATCTTTGTGAGCGTCTGGTAGTTGTCCGCGCCCAGGTCCCTGGCCGCGTTGATCACGTTGTCATCGATCTTCGCAAGGGTATTGTAGATCGGCAGTACCATAAACGGCAGGAAGTTGTAGACCATGCCGAGGATGATGGCCGCCGGTGTGTTGATGATCGCAATGTTCGGCAGATGCAGGATCGTGAGGAAGGTGTTGATCACGCCGTTCTTCTCGAGGAGTGTCTGCCATGCCATGGTTCTTAAGAGAAAGTTCATCCACATCGGGAGAATAAAGATGAATACCACGAAGCTGCCCTTTCCGATATGGCGTTTTCTTAAGATCAGCGCCAGCGGATACGCCAGAAGGAGGCAGATCACGGTGCTGACTCCCGCGAGCGCCAGGGAGAGCCAGAGGGCCTTCAGATGCTCAGAGGAACTGATGGCCAGGATGTTTGCCAGGGTGAATGCCCCGCTGCGGTCCGTCAATCCATAGTAGAATACCATGAGCAGAGGGATCACCGTAAATCCTGCCATCCATATCATATAAGGATAAGCCAGAAATCTGGATGCTTTTCTATTCATTGACTCCAACGGCCTCCTCGTCCTCGGACTCCGGCTTGTTCATGATCTGGATATCGAAGGGATCCACATGAATGCCTACCTTCTGTCCGACCGGGAACATGTCCGTGCTGTGGACCAGCCACTCGTAGCCGTCCGGGGTCGTAACCTCCATCTCGTAGTGGACGCCCTTGAAGATCAGGTGCGTGACAACGCCCTGAAGCGTGCCGTCCTCCGGCTTCACAAGGTCGATGTCCTCCGGGCGGATCACGACGTCCACAGGTTTATTGTTTCCGAAGCCTTTATCCACGCAAGCGAATTTCGCGCCGAAGATCTCAACAAGCTCGTCGTGGATCATCGTACCGCCCACGATATTGCTCTCGCCGATAAAGTCCGCGACAAAGGCGTTCTCCGGCTCGTTGTAGATCTGCTCCGGGGTTCCCATCTGCTGGATATAGCCCTGGTTCATGACGACGATGGTGTCAGACATGGTCAGTGCCTCTTCCTGGTCATGGGTGACGTAGATAAAGGTGATTCCCAGCTCATTCTTCAACCGGATCAGCTCGTACTGCATGTCCTGGCGGAGCTTTAAGTCCAGGGCACCGAGCGGCTCATCGAGAAGAAGAAGCTTCGGCTCGTTTACGATGGCGCGGGCAATGGCGATCCGCTGCTGCTGGCCGCCGCTCAGGGAATCCACGCTGCGGTTCTCGAAACCGTCCAGGTTTACGAGCTTCAGCGCGTACTTGATTTTATCGTCAATATAGCTCTTCGATTTGCCTTTGATCTTCAGACCGAACGCGATGTTCTCCGCAATGCTCATGTGGGTGAACAGGGCGTACTTCTGGAAAACTGTATTTAACTGGCGTTTATTCGGCGGTGTGTTTGTGATATCTTCGCCGTCAAAGATCACCTGGCCTTTGTCAGGTTTTTCGAATCCACCGATGATCCTTAAAGTTGTGGTCTTTCCACAGCCGCTCGGACCGAGCAGTGTCACAAAGGAATTTTCCTTTACGGAAAGGCTCAGATCATCAAGGATCAGATCCCCGTCATAGCTCTTCCAAATATGGGACAAATCAATGAGCGGATGCTCCATTCTTTTTTCCTCCTGAATGTAAAAATATTCAAACGTCCTGCTGTATTTCGACGCAGAACAGCACTAAAAATGACTGTACGACAAGAATTTCATCTTGTATATTTACTCATGATTTCCCTGTTCTGTCAATAGATTTCCGCCCCCCGTTTCGAAATAAAATCTGAGGTATGTTTTTTCTTTCATACGATACCCGGAGTTTTTCAGATTTTGATTAACAAACGGGGCAGATTATGATAAAATGAGCATATCTATGAAATTCCGAAACGTTGCCGGACGAGGCATTTTCGGAGAATCGAAAGTAAAGGGGAAATTACCTATGACTGGAAAATACATGGCCTATGTGGGCTCTTATTCCTACACGGGAAAGGCAAAGGGAATCACTGTATATGATGTGAATGTTGAGGCTGGAAAATTCATCTACCGCTGCGAAGTGGAGGTCGATAATTCTTCCTACTTGAAAGCGTCCCAGAACGGACAGATCCTCTACTCCATCGCCGATGAGGGCGTTGTGGCGTTCCGCGTTCTTCCGAACGGAAGTCTTGCCCGCTTAAACAGCGCAAATATCAGGGGCATGCGCGGATGCCATCTTTCCACAAGCAATGCCGATGACTATATCTTTATCTCCGGTTTCCATGACGGAAAGATCACGGTCCTCAACCTGAATAAGGACGGCTCCGTGGGACAGATCGCCGACGGCGTTTTCCACAAGGGCCTCGGATCCGTTGCGGAGCGCAGCTTCCGCCCGCATGTGAGCTGCAGCCGCCTGACTCCGGACGAGCGTTTCTTAATGGTGGCGGACCTCGGGATCGACCAGATCAAGGTCTATCGTTTCGACCACAAGGACGGAAAGATCACTCTTGTGGACACGATCCGCTGCGAGCTGGAATCCGCTCCGAAATACTTTATGTTCAGCTCTGACGGACGTTTCTTCTATGTTCTCTATGAGCTGAAAAATATGATCGAGGTTTATTCTTATAAAGAGGGTGAGCGCGTTCCGATCGTGGAGAAGATCCAGACGATTCCTTCCACAGGAAGCAAGCCGAACCAGCTGACCGCGGCCTGCGCGATGCATCTCTCACCGGATGAGAAGCACTTATTCTGCAGCAACGCCGGAGACAACACGGTATCCATGTACGACCGCGATGATGAGACCGGCATGCTGACACTGCGCTTCTGCCTCCCGATCAGCGGTGATTACCCGAAGGACATCGCGATCTTCCCGGACGGAAAGCATCTGGCATCCATCAACCACGAGGGAAGCATTTCCTTCTTTAAGATCGACTATGAAAAAGGTCTTCTCGTCATGAGTGACCGCAGCATTACGGTCAACGAGCCAAACTGCTGTGAAATTGTAAAGATTGGAGATTAACATAACATGGCAGCAGGTTCTACCATCGGCACAATATTTAAAGTAACGACCTGGGGAGAATCCCACGGGAAAGCCATCGGTGTTGTCGTTGACGGCTGTCCGGCAGGTCTTCCATTGGACGAATCCGATATCCAGAAGCTTTTAGACCGCAGAAAACCGGGCCAGAGCCGCTTTACGACCCAAAGAAAAGAGGGCGATGAGATCGAGATCCTCTCCGGTGTCTTCGAGGGAAAGACTACAGGAACGCCGATCTCCATGATCGTCCGGAACACGGACCAGAGATCCAGGGATTACTCCAATATTGCTTCCTGTTTCCGCCCGGGTCATGCGGATTATACCTTTGAGGAAAAATACGGGTTCCGCGATTACCGCGGCGGCGGACGTTCCTCCGCCCGGGAGACCATCGGACGCGTCGCAGCCGGTGCCATCGCAGAGAAGTTCTTAAAACAGTTGAATATCTCCGTGACCGCATACGCGAAGTCCATCGGACCGGTGGAAGTCTCCCCGGAGCGGATGGATCTCGCTGAGATCCAGAATAACCGCTTCTGTCTTCCGGATGCGGAGGCAGCAAAGGCAGCGGAGGATTATCTTGACCAGAAGATCGCGGAATGTGATTCCGTCGGCGGTGTCGTCGAGTGCGTGATCTCCGGTCTTCCGGTAGGCCTCGGCGAGCCGGTATTTGAGAAGCTGGACGCGAACCTTGCAAAGGCAATCCTCTCCATCGGTGCCGTCAAGGGCTTTGAGATCGGTGACGGTTTTGCCGCAACAAAGGCATGCGGATCTGAGAATAACGATGAGTTCCGAATGGACGGGGACAAGATCGTAAAGGAGACGAACCATGCTGGCGGCGTTCTCGGAGGAATCAGCGACGGGAGCGATGTGGTATTCCGGGCGGCCTTCAAGCCAACGCCGTCTATCGCGAAGTCCCAGGAGACCGTCACAAAGGACGGCGAGAATATCGATCTCGTGATCCACGGACGCCACGACCCGGTGGTTGTTCCGAGAGCGGTCGTTGTGGTGGAATCCATGGCAGCTATTACCGCTATGGACATGCTCTTAGTGTCCATGACATCCAGACTCGACCTGATCCAGATATTCTTTCAGGTTGAGAATGCGGATGACGGCGATAATTAAATATTCGCATGAAGCCGGACAGTTTTCTGGACGGATTCAAAATATTATGTAAACTGGTGACATGTACCGGTTACACTATCACAATCATAGGAGAAGAAAGAAATGAAAATCGCAATCGCAAACGACCATTCGGCAGTAGAGCTGAAGAACATCATCAAAGAGCATCTTGAGGGCAAAGGCTACGAAGTATTAAACCTCGGAACCGACTCCACAGAGAGCTGCGACTACCCGGTATACGGTGAGAAAGTCGGCCGCGCTGTCGCTGACGGCGAGGCAGACCTTGGAATCGCTATCTGCGGAACAGGCGTTGGTATTTCCCTGGCAGCAAACAAGGTAAAAGGCATCCGCGCATGCGTCTGCAGCGAGCCGTACACAGCAAAGCTTTCCAGAATGCACAATAACTCCAATATCCTCGCGTTTGGTGCACGCGTCGTTGGAAGCGAGCTGGCAAAGATGATCGTCGACGAGTGGCTTGGCGCAAGCTTCGAGGGCGGACGTCATCAGAGACGTGTTGATATGATCATGGATATTGAGAACAAGTAACTGAAGCTTATTTTATATAGAAGAAAGATCCTGCCTGGAAGCGGCAATGCCTCCGGTCAGGATCTTTTTCGGCTATGACCTCAAGAGAGAAGATCATGGCAGAACTGACTCTTGCCACGCATTTTAACTTGTGTTAAGATTACACCACAGAGGAGCATATCCCAAATGCCCCAGTATGATAAAGGCCAGAGATAAAGGAGAATTACGATGGGAATTGTAGTAATCGGAGATGTGTTTATAGATATTAAGGGGTATTCCCTGTCCCCTTATATTCCGCAGGGAAGAAATGCCGGAACTGTGATCCAGATCCACGGCGGCGTTGCGAGAAACGTGGCGGAGAACATCGCAAATATCGAGCTGAAACCGACATTTATCAGTGTGGTGGATGACAACGCCATGGGAGACGATGTGATCCAGAAGCTGAAACGCCATAAAGTCGAGACGAAGTATATGAAGAAGGTCAAGGACGGCATGGGAACATGGCTGGCCGTTTTTGATCATGAGGGAGACGTGGTGGCATCCATCTCAAAGAGACCGGACCACAAGCCCATCGAGCAGATCTTAGATGAGCACGGGGACGAGATCTTTAAGGATGCGGACAGCATTGCGATCGAGATCGATACAGACAAGGAGATCGTAAAAAAGACCTTCATGTATGCGGAAAAGTATCACAAAGAGGTCTATGCGCTTGTATCTAATATGACGATCGCTGTGGAGAGAAGAGATTTTATCCGCAGAACCGCATGTTTTGTGTGCAATCAGCAGGAGGCGGGAATTTTGTTCTCGGAAGACTATGACCATATGACTCCGGCAGAGTTAGCGGCAATTCTTCCGGACAGGATCCGTTCCGCCAAGATCTCCCGCATGGTGGTCACCATGGGAGGAGACGGAGCTGTCTTTGTTGATTCGGACGGGCACACCGGAATTTATCCGGGACGTAAGATCGATATCGTGGACACGACGGGAGCCGGGGACGCGTTCTTTTCCGGCGTCTGCATCGGACTTACCTACGGCAAGACGCTGCAGGAGGCATGCGGAATCGGCACAAGACTTGCGGCAACGGTGATCTGCACGACAGAGAATATCTGCCCGAGATTCATGCCGGAAGAATTCGGTCTTACGAGGTAATCGATATGGAACCTATTATTATCGGAATTGCCGGGGGATCTGGCTCAGGAAAATCGACATTTACGAACAGGCTCAGGCAGTACTTCGGGGATGATGTTGTCGTGATCTACCACGACAACTATTACCGCAGACAGGACGGGATCCCGTTTGAGCAGCGTGTGAAGGTCAACTATGACCATCCGGATTCCCTGGAGACAGATCTTTTGGTGGAGCACCTAAAGGAGCTGAAAGCCGGAAAGACCATCGAGTGTCCGGTCTACGACTACAGCCAGCACAACCGATCCAGCGAGATCATCAGGATCGAGCCGAGACCGATCATCCTCGTCGAGGGCATCCTGCTTCTCGCCGACGAGCGGATCCGCAGCCTCCTGGACATCAAAGTCTATGTGGAAGCCGACGCTGACGAGCGTATCCTCCGCCGCATCGTCCGCGACGTAGAGGAGCGCGGCCGCGACCTGAAGGGAATCATCACCCAGTACTTAACAACCGTAAAACCCATGCACTACATGTATGTAGAGCCCACGAGGGCTCTCGCCGATATCGTTATCAACAGCGGAAAGAACGATGTTGCGTTCGATCTGTTTGTTTCGAAGATCGGGCAGCTGCTGGAGAGTGCGGGGGAATAAATTGAATCTCTGAATGTGCGGAGACCGCCTGTTGTCAGCGTTGTGCTGGGGATGGGCGGTCTTCTTTCGCTTTGCGCGGACGCACGAGCCAATTCTGCGTTGACGCACTGGCGCACAAAAATATTAAACCTTACAACGATTGTACAGTCAATGTTTTTCCGCAGAATTTATCTGGAAAAGCATTTACAAATACGTTATACTGAGTCGGGTAAATCTTTAGAGCTTTGAAAGGATCACAACTATCATGGAACCATTTTATTATAATCACATGGACAAAGAGCGGCAGGCTGTTTACCGTGCCATGCAGCAGGGACTATTAAGCCTTGCTGACTCTTTCCAGATCCCCCGGATCGACGGTCACGCCTTAAGCGATATTTTTTTTGAGCTCCGCCTTGACCAACCGGAGATTTTCTGGGTGTCCAGCTTTAAATACCGGTATTTCGCGGACTCCCCGAATCTGATCTTCATCCCGGAATACCTTTTTGAGAAGAGCAAGATCAAAGACCACCAGAAAGCCATGAATGCTCGGGTGGAAAAGCTCGCAAGACCGGCGGCAAAGCTCCCGGAGCTGGAAAAGGAAAAGTATATCCACGATTTTATCTGTGAGAATATCCACTACGATAAACTGAAAAAGCCCTATTCCCATGAAATTATCGGACCGCTGGGTCATGGTGTCGGCGTCTGTGAGGGAATCGCAAAGTCGGTCAAGATCCTCTGCGACGCGCTTGGAATCTGGTGTATGATCGCCTTATGCGGAAACAATCCGGAAAAAGGGATCAAGTACCGCCATACATGGAATATCGTGAAGATCGGTAAGACCTGCTATCACCTGGATGCCACCTTCGACAACAGCCTTGGAAAATGCGTTGAGACCGGCGGTGAGATCCGCTACGACTACTTCAACTTGGACGACAAAGCGGTCTTCCGCGACCATGAGCCGTTGATCGCCCCCGCCCCGGCCTGTACGGACGGCGACCATTTTTACTATAAGGAGAAAAAACTTTCCTTCACAAAGACGGAGGAAGTTTACAAGCGCTCCCTGCAGACTGCAAAGAAGAATAAAACACTCACATTCCACTGGCGTGGCGGCTACCTGACCCGTGAGGTTCTGAAAGAGCTCATTGAACTTATCGAAAAAGCCGGAGCCGAGCAGAACAAGACCGCCCACATTCAGCTCAACTGGCCTCAGGCAGTCCTGCGGATCCATTATACGGATGAAAGATCCCAGGCTGTCATCACCATGGAAGAAGCCAATGAGGGGGAAGAGTCCTGATCTCGTTACTCCACATAGATAAGGATTTCCGAACTGAAAAGTCTGCATGCTGCAGCGGCGGCATCCGATACTGACGATCCAGAACAAAAAAAGAACATATAAATTTTCGACAGCATATTTACATGCTGTCTTTTTTTGCTTATAATGACGGTACAAAAAATAATCACTGTTAATAAGTGAACCTGATGATGGCAATAGCGCCGGAATTCAGGTGGGACAGTGGAAAATTACGGCTGTACATACACAGGCAGCTGAAAAAAATTACATCAGGGGAGAAAAACGTATGGGAAAAGAAAAGATAACGGATCAGGCGATGTATGATTTCTATGGAAAAATGCCGTTGAAACGTGCGATTCCACTTGGACTCCAGCATGTGTTGGCGATGTTTGTCGGAAACCTGACCCCGCTTCTTATTATCTGCGGCGCATGCGGAATCAGTGGAAGCGAGGAGTTCGCCCATCTTCAGGTCTGTCTTTTACAGAACGCGATGTTTGTAGCGGGAGTTGTGACTCTGGTCCAGCTCTATGCGATCGGTCCGATCGGAGGTAAAGTTCCGATCATCATGGGAACCAGCTCCGGTTTCATCGGAGTTTTTAAGAGTGTGGCGGACACTATGGGCGGCGGACTCGCCACCTATGGCGCGATCATGGGAGCGTCAATTCTCGGCGGTCTTTTTGAGAGTGTTCTCGGATTCTTTATCAAGCCGCTGCGTAAATTTTTCCCGGCAGTTGTAACGGGAACGGTTGTATTGTCCATCGGACTGTCCCTGATCTCTGTCGGAATCAATTCTTTCGGCGGAGGAAGCGGCGCGAAGGACTTTGGCTCTATGGAGAACCTTCTCCTGGCGATCTTTGTCCTTGTGGTGATCCTTATTGTGAAACACTGGACCAACGGAATGGCAAGCAACTCCGCAATTCTCATCGGAATCATTGCGGGATATATTGCGGCATTTGTTATGAGCCTGGTTCTTCCGACAACGGGAATCACGGCAGACGGAGCCGAGTACACGAAAGCGTGGGTACTGAACTGGGATAAAGTCGCCCAGGCAAGCTGGATCAGCATTCCGGAATTTCTTCCGGTGAAGCCGGTGTTTGATGCCCGTGCCATCGCACCGATCCTCATCATGTTTATCGTAACAGCTGTTGAGACGGTCGGAGATATCTCCGGTGTTATTGAAGGCGGAATGAACCGTGAGGCGACAGACAAGGAGCTTTCCGGCGGCGTGATCTGTGACGGTATCGGATCTTCTTTCGCGGCACTGTTTGGAATTCTTCCGAATACCTCCTTCAGCCAGAACGTCGGACTGGTTACGATGACAAAAGTAGTGAACCGTACCGCTCTCGCGACAGGCGCGGTATTCCTGATCCTCTGCGGTCTTGTTCCGAAGCTGGGCGCCATCGTTTCTATTATGCCGCAGGCTGTTCTCGGCGGCGCGGCCGTTATGATGTTCTCATCTATCGTGATCAGCGGAATCCAGCTGATCACAAAGGAGAAGATGACAGCGAAGAACCTGACTATCGTTTCTGTAGCGCTTGGAGTTGGTTATGGAATGGGAGCGAACACGGCAATCTTAGCTCAGACCCCGCAGGCGATCCAGCTGATCTTCGGCGGTTCCGGAATTGTTCCGGCGGCTATGGTTGCGATTTTGTTGAATATTGTGCTTCCGAATGATAAAAAATGATGGAATTTGCGCTGAACGATTATAAAATACTTGAAATTGTTAAAATGACCTGATCAAATACGTTGAAAATTTTTTGATAAGAAATCTGTGCGCAGGGTTAATAAAAAAGCGGAATTTATCCGGGCGATACCGAGGTGTCGCTTACCGGTTAAATTCCGCTTTTTTTAGTTGCTCCAGTTCTGCCGGGGTGTCCGCGTCAGCGAGTTCCAGAGGATCGCCTGCGGGGAAATACCGGACAACGTCGGGATATTTTTTCAGCAGAACATTGCCGCCGTGATTGTCCGGGAGTGTGAGAAGCTCCTCAAAATATCGGTTCCCGAAAAGAATTGGGTTTCCAGGAATTATAGAATCATCCTCAGCGATAGCTGCCAGGCGGAAAATAGGAGAGGCAGTTTGATAATACTGCGAAAATGTTATTACCATAGCTTCAAGTGTCTCTCTTGTTAACAGCGGCTGATCCCCCAGCGCAAACATACACCCCGCAAGTTCCGGATATTCCTTCAATAAGGCAGACAGTCCAAGATGGACCGTGTGATTTCTGTAGGGCATTGCATGCAGAAGGACCGGAATCTTTCGCTCTCGACAAAATGCTTCAACTTCCCTGGATCTCGTCACAACGATCCGGGCAGCAAAAAGTGCACCGTCGGTGGCGGATAAGATCCGGTAGATCATTGGCTTTCCATTGAAATCTGCCATAAGTTTGTTGGAGCCAAACCTTTTTCCAAGCCCGGATGCCATAATCACGCATCCGATGGGCAGAAGCGGATGATCCAGGTCGTAAACGAACACGTCGTTCCGTGCCCGCAGTGCATCGAGAAACGGTATGGATTGGCTGCGGAGAACAGCGATTACCTGTTTCTGGTCAAAAAGACGGAAAACAGCATCGCAGAATTCCGGGCAGGAGCTTTCCAGATAGCCGAGTTCGTCGATTACCGCCCATTGGGAAGCGGACTCAATGGCGCGGGTTATAGAAGTGATGCCGAGACCAAGGAAGCCATCCATATCCGGTGTCATTTGGTTGCCGGATCGTTGAGCATCAGGATTCGCAGAATCAGCAGCACAAGCTTTTTGTACAAAATTAGCTGCAGAGAAATTTGGAACAGCGAAGGACTTATGTGGATGGTAGGATCCGATTCTCGCAGTTTCACCAGTAAGATTATCTGTCAATTCCACACGGTCGCGCGGAAACGCCTGGGTTGTAAATCCAGGAAATGGTT